>Ga0315914_1000969_pt1 | contig 40661 bp, 20 predicted proteins | sample MpolenodulesMG_FD_203920 | JGI IMG/M metagenome (GOLD analysis project Ga0315914, IMG submission 203920) | Medicago polymorpha root nodule microbial communities from Los Angeles, California, United States - elongated nodules | ecosystem: Host-associated > Plants > Roots > Nodule | place: USA... | reverse complement strand
TTTGTTTAATTATCCTTAAACTCTTAAATTTTTGAACGATTTTTTTAAGACAAGTTTAGAACACTATGAAAGGTTCATTTACCAAAATTTAGATTTTTTTAACATGAAACGAATTAAATATGAACTTTTTAAAACGGAAAAAGTTAAAAATAAAATTAACAAAATCTAGACGTAGAAATCAATTTTTGTGACAATTTTTTTGCAGAGGAACTTTTAGTAATGTTCTTAACACGTTTGCAAAAAATTGTTTAAAAACTCAAGAGTTTAAGCATAAATTAAAAAAAATTGAATTAAGGAGGGACTAATACTGAGTACAATTTTTTTTAAGGATTAAAAAAACTATTAAAATTAAATAAGGATTAAACTTAAAGGATGTGTTTGAAACCATTGAAAGAGGAAGGAAAGAAGCTATGCAGGATGGAAAGTTTATAGGAAATTGAGCTTGCATGGTTTGGTACTCCAAAGAAAGAATGAGGAATGATAAGTTTTGGTAGGCCCAAGAAAAGTTTCGGTCCAAATTTGTGAAGAAAACATAGAGAGAATATTCAATATTTCGAATGGACAATTATACCCTTACTTTGGTAGCTGTGCATGAGTTAACCAATTGGAGTACAATAATGTTATACTAGCAACTTGAAACAAATATTTAATAACAATGTTAAATTAATATTTTAATTAATAAATAACCAATACACTAATATTTTATTTTAAAATATTCTAGAAATATATGCATATAATTATATTACTATAAATATTTTAAATGTTTTAGATTAATATTTTATTCAAATGTAGGGACATCTATGTCATTTACTAAAATATATCTTATTCTTTCCTCTCACTTTCTTTTCACTTTCACTTATACCAAACAATCATCTCACATTCCTTTCCCTTTCTATTCACTTTCAATCCATAGACTTTCTTTCCTTTTGACATCCAAACAAAGCCAAAAAGTCTTAATTTTATAGGGACCAAAAACATATTTAATCCTAGATTAAATAATAACGAATTATTGATTAAGAGATATAAATAATATCATTAATGTCATCGACTCACTTTCTTAAAAATAAATAAATAAAATTTCATCGACTCATATCACCTAAATTAAATGATAACGAATTAGTTTAGATACTTTAAAGCATAAATATCAGTCGAATTTTGTGGTATTATAACTGAAAATAAAGACATTGTGTCAGAGTATTGATAATTGGTTTTGAAAAACAATCTCAAGATGGCTATCGTTCCCCAATTCAACTATGGTGCCTTATGCTTGTGTTGAAATAAAATAATATATAAATTAAACAAAAAAACAAATACTTTTTGGGCTGTGATTGGTTTTTTTAAATTCAGTGGACCCTTTTAGAATTTTGAATGATGGTATAAATACTTAGATAAATATGATGGAATGATTTAAATAATTGAAAAGTGTGAAGTAATAATATAAGATATTAGATGGGGGTCCATTTATACCACATAAGTGTCATGGATGAAGATGCTCCTATGATCTACTCGTACAGTACATGAACTAAGTATATCAAATGTACTTTACCTGAGGTAAAGGATGTTAGAGAAGTGTAACTATAATAAATTAAGAGGGAGGGTGTAAATAACAAAAATATCAATGAATTGAGGCATATATATACTTTCGGAATTTGCTAACTGAGCCCTATATTTTGAAAATTGAATTGAATTGGGGTGGAAAAAAAATAGATTTTGAGTGATTCTTTTTATAATTTTTTTAAAAATCTAAAGCTACTTATGTTTGATTACTATCATAAAAATTATTTTTTAATATTTGAAGCTCTTACACTTGATTTTCTTATATTTAAAAAAAAAAAAGATTTTAGAAAAACTACTTAGGGTGCGTTTGTTTTAGCTTGAAAAAAAAAGATTTTATGTTAAAAGAATCTAGAGATTTTTAAAAAAACCTGAAGTTATTTTTTAAAACATGTTGCGATTTTGGCCCCTTAATAATTTTTTTTTTGCGCTCAATCTTTAAAGAAATGAGATCTTTTTGACCCTTTATCTTTTAAAAAAGTTGTGATTTCGGCCCCCTGTTTTGGGATATATGTTATCTTCTCAACAACTTTGCAACATATTGTAAAATTAAGGGGTAAAATTGTTATTTTTTTATTAAGGGGTCAAAATCGCAACTTTTTAAAAGTTAAGGGTGTCACAAATACATATAAACCAAATTAATTTTAAAAAAAATTATATAATCTGAAAATTTGTAATTTTCAAAAATATATAGATGATTTTTTAATTTATTTTCAGATTTTTTAATTTCAAAAAATAATTTTCCAAATTTTTTTATTGCGTACTGCCATATCAGCGTCAAATGACAAAAATTGCATAGTCAGCAACTATCCCGTGCTAAAACATGTCAGCCTAGCAAAAAAGTAAGGCCCATGGTTCGTTCAATAGGCATAAAATTTTGCAAGACCTTTTTAATTTTTTCTTACGGGAACCAAAATCAAAACTCGCTATATTTACGAGAATTTGTCAAGATTTAATTTGTCCCGGGGTGCAAGTAGCAAATTTTTTAATAAATTGAGTGATACAGAGTTTGGGAATTTACCAACGAGGCCCCAAATCCTCCTCAAACTGAATTGGTTGTTCTGAAAAGAAAGAAGATTGTAGATAAGAGATACTTAGAACATGCATCGGAGTTGAACTGTGGAAAGTGTAAACGAACGCCATGGCTGGCATTACCACCACCACCACCGTCGTTCCCGTTAAACTCAAAGCCTCGCATCTATTCTCTTCTTCTTTCTCTACTAAACTCTCTATTCCTCATTCCCTCAATTTCAACTCCAATTTACAATCTTCTCCCTCTTCCACTCTTCCTTCCTACGCAACCGTCCGTTACGGTGTTAACCTCCGTCCTTCCGCCTATGGTGGCGGTGGCAACTTCAGAAGACCTCCTCCTAACAAAGACTCCGACGATGAACAAGCTCTCGACCTCTCCACAATTAGGTACGTGTTCTAACTCAGACTTGATTCCATTTCATTTCTATTTCGAATTTTTGTGCTTAACGATGTTACTTTCGATTTTTGAAATAGGTCGAATACAGTTAGGCTTATTGATCAGAGTCAGAATATGGTTGGAGTAGTATCTCTTGATCAGGCAATTCGAATGGCTGAAGATGCTGAACTTGATTTGGTATGTTCATCTTTTTCTTGTCATATTCTATATTTTTGACTCAGTTCTATCATATAGGCATGTTTGGATAAACAACTTATTTACAGCTTATAGCACACCCATACTTATGTATAAGCTATTTCTATAGCAAAAAATAAATAAAGTTAAATTGTTTTTGTATATGCTATTAGGCATTAGCTGTTTTAATAAGATATCTTGGAGAAATTTTGATTGAAAATACGTTGAAAACTGCTATTATGAGTATTGCGAATGCAAGGGATTGATTTAAAGAGCTATTTCTAGGTTTGTGTTGTTGAAAACCCAACTGTTTCAAATCAGTTCACACTTCTTTGCCATTGACCTTTGAGCACATATTACTTATAACATGACACAATTGCATAGGCTTATTTTTTTTCACTCTCTTTCCCCTGCAGGTAATAGTATCCGCGGAGGCAGATCCTCCTGTTGTTAGAATAATGAATTACAGGTATGAACTCAGTCTGCCCTGAAAAATATTAAACTTTACATTTTGTATTTTTAATCTCTCTCTCTCTCTCTCTCTCTCTCTCTCTCTCTCTCACACACACACACACACACACACACACACACACACACACCTTGCATATATATTTTTTTTTGAAATTGAATATAGTATAAAAAAACTAGTGGTTGATGGCATTGCAAAGTAATGCTTTAAAAATCGGTTCAGTCATTGAACCGGTTAAGACATCATTAACCGTTCAGTGGTTCAACTTTAGTTGTATCGTTGTCTAGCCAATCATAATTAATTTTATGTTTTTGAGATTATATAATACATTCAGCAATAAATTAATATAACAATATTGAAGATACAGACAAATTAAATTTTAAACTAATATAAAATGATTATATTATATGTTTTGGTTTGTTAGTTTTTTGGTTCAAACCAGCTGGTCCAATTTTCATAACATCGGTATAAAGTGGTCATGTAAGGATGTGATATATCTATTTCTAACATTCACTTGTGGATGCCAATCATTAAGTAGACGCAAGTAGGTTATAGGACGATAGACAAGTATTCATATTTGGTGTATAGTGTTTCTTTCTTCTACCCTTATGCAACTACCAGGTGTTCCAATTTCAATGTAACAGGGGAGTGGTAGTAAAGGTGGGGAATATTGGTTGAAATCATGTCTAAATATCTGCAGTGTGAAATGGATTGCTCAGTTTTTACTTTTTAGGTCTTCGTTATTTTTACTATTATTATTATTATTATTATTATTATTATCAGTTTTAGGATCTGCGTTACCGTTTTTTAAGATTAAGATGTTGTTCTTGTGAATTTTTTTGAAGTTGTTATTTATGGCTAAGAATAAGGATGTACAGTGTATCTGATTCTCTTTTAGACTCTAGCTCTATTTATAGAGCCATCCAATTTACAGTATCATCTTCTACACAACATTTCCTATATTTTTTCTCTTGCTCTTACAATAAAACAAATGCATCATTGTTTCCCAAGGAAAAACAAATGCATCATTTGCATTATGTGAAATGTTGTGCTTCTAATTTGTCTTGAATATTATTAATTTGGATGGTAGGTGATTTTGTCATTAAGATTCACTCCAACTTTGTTTTTTTTGGGGTGGGGCTATTGTGAAGAAAACAAGCTATCAATAATGTAGAATCAACATAGAGATTAATCCAAACACGCTGTTTCATGAAAGACATTTTGCCTTTGACTTTCACTTAACACAATCAGAAGAATCTCCTGGCGGGGCAGTGTTTAGTTATACTTCCTTTCTGCTTGCTCACTGCATACTTACATACTCATGAACCTTAAAAGTTAGTGTTCCTTATATTTTTCTTCTTTTACAGTAAATATAGATATGAACTGCAGAAAAAGAAAAGAGATCAGCAGAAGAAAAGTGCTGGTAAGCATTGTATTTTTTGGACTTCGACATTTTCCTTTATATCATTTACAATTTTACAGAACTCAGTCAAAATATAAATTGCTGATCAAATGATCTTTTAAATGTAGCTAGTCGGATGGATTTGAAGGAGCTCAAAATGGGGTAATGTCCTAAAGGAGCCTAGATCATCCTTTCTTACTTATGTTTCATAGAAAATAAAGCAGAAATTTGGTTCCTAATCAGATTTGACCCATTCTTGGTTATGGATCAATTTAATCATCAATATTTTTAGGGTCTTGTTAACGAGTGCCCCTGGGGCACTCTTTAAGCATTCTAAATGAAGTAATTATTCTTTAAAAATGTGAAAGTTTTCGATTTCCAATGCATTGATTACACAAACTTTTATAAAAAGTTACAATTTAAGATCCTTAACTAGTGCCCCCGGGGCACTAGTTAACATTTTCCATATTTTTATAAGGGTTAGAAATGTGAACAAATACATTTTTGTTATTGCCGTACATTCTTATGGGGTTTACTCTATGTTCTCTTGGAAGGCATTATACCTATCTTTACTTGTTAATTTTTTTCATTGCTCGAGAAACTAGAAGAAATAAGCTGCATCTGTTGTGCAGTTTATTGTTCACAACTTGCTCAAAGAGAAGTTTGTTTAATCCTATGACACACCAAGAGGAGTTTGTTTAATCCTACTGCTCAAAGATAAACATAGAAAGTGGCAAATGTCGGGCCTTTCATCATTTATATCTTGTTTCTTTTTAATGAATGTGCAATCAATTAGGACAAGGTGCATTTAGAGCAGTTTGTTTGGTCTTGCTGCTTAAAGATAAACATGGGAGGCTTAATGTGATGCATCACAGTATAAAGATAAATACAATTGACAGAACAGTATCATTTTAAAGCATAAACCTTGTCTTGGGTTATTTTTCGTTTGATAACATGGATTCAATTTGACCAGTTCCAGAGTTTACTTTTTAAGAACCAGCGTTAGTTTTGAGTTGTAGTTATACTCAATTATTTTTGCTAGAATGTGATTTTGTTTATTGTTTTGGTTATTTTAACAGATACAACATAGATCAACATGATTATTCTGTACGTTTGAAAGCTGCACGGAAATTTTTGAATGATGGTGACAAGGTTACATTAATTCTTTTGATATTGCACACTATACATACAAATTAAATATGTTATATTCAAGTGTATTCAGATCTTTTGGATCAATTGCTGCAGGTTAAGGTCATAGTAAACCTTAAAGGTCGTGAAAAAGAATTCAGGAATAATGCTATTGAGCTTATTAGACGTTTTCAGAACGATGTTGGGAAGGTATGGGATGCCGCTTTGCTATGTTCTGGTTGAGTGATATCATATTTCTTAAGCATTTGTACCAAAAAAGAAGGTCCTATTATGTAGTACTAGCAATTTAATTTATTCATTGACGTGCTTTACAGATACTCTCTTAATCATCACATTATTTAATGTCTCTTTTTCTATTTAAATCATTTACGTTTAGCATATTCATTTTGCAGCCACTCTGCTGATATCTTATTTTATTATCACTGGAGAAAAAAATTATTGCCTAAGTGAATTTTATATCTAAACCACACGGATCATGTGCAGCTTGCAACAGAGGAGGCTAAAAACTTCCGTGACAAAAACATCTTCATAACTTTGATTCCAAATAAAACTGAGATTCCAAATAAAACTGAAGTGCAGAAACCTCAAGAAACACCAAAGAAAGCTGCAGAAGATGAAGTCTCGGTCAGTGTCGAAGCATAGTTGAAAACTTCCATACGGGATTCTAGTTGTAGAAGGAATGCCTTGTAACTGATATTGCTCTGTTGTGGAATTTTGTTTTGTATGTATAGCATGCATATAATTCATGTGATAATAGTATATAGTTCACTAGAAGTTTAATTATAGAGGCAGCCTTGTCTATTGGAACGCTTAAGCCTGAAGGGATATCCCATTAACGGCTCTCTTCAATAATGTATTCATACAAGAACAACAGCACAAGGCTGATCGATCACCCAGGATGATAATCTTATGCAGTTGCTTGAGTTGCAATGAATCTCAACCTTCAAATTTTATTTCATTTTTTAATGATAAAACTATGAATCAACTAAATTTAAAAAATCATTCGTATATTCAAAACTGTATTGATGCATGTATTTTTGGAACTCCATAGAATCTGTATCCATTAGCCCCATTTCGACAGAGCTTCAATAATTGATGATGGTTATATTTTTTGAAGTTGAATCACATTCCAATCCAACGAAATACTAAATTGATGACTGGTCATATACACCATACCTTGACCCAACAAACACTAGTAAGAAATCCCTCTCTTGGGAAATATGCCAGCCGGGGTGATATAGTTGATGATGACTCAGTACCAGTCTATGAGTGCAGCTTATGTATAATATTGACTCAAACTTGTTATTTCAGCTCAAGATGTAGATGCTGCAACGTACATACCTAACGACTTGAAGGTAGCTTAGTTTTGAAGTGCTTACGTTTGAAGAATGCTAACATGTCAAATGTTTTTTTTCTACACGCACAAGTAAACAGAACGTAGTACTGAAAGCAACATGTTATACACGCACCTTGTTTAGATATTCTAGTATATCCTTTTGGTAGATAAACCTTTTCACTGGTTACAAATGTGCATCTTTTTCTGATTAAATTCTTGCCTCTTCTCAGTATATTCATTTAATTTCTAATAGAAAACGTTAGTAGATAAGTAAACAACTCTGAAGCATTATGCAACATTTATGTGGTTGACTTAATATTGAAATAGTTCTAGAGAGGAAAGCAAAAATAACTAAAGATCAGATGTATTACGTAGAAGAAACAATTAGTGTATTGAGAATGAGAGCACATTAAGTGAAGTCGTATTCAAGGTCCGACCTTTTTAAAGTGATATGTCTATTTGGAGTTTAAAGCGAATAATATCAGTTATTAATCTATAAATCAATAGTTTATATCATACAAAAATGCATAACTAGTTATATTATCAAAGAATCCCAACTCAAAGTTTGATGCACATAGATTAATGAAATACTTTATAAAAAAAATATAAAGCTAACAAGATTAAATAAAATATGCACCGAGATTTTTTATAATTTTTTTATATATATAAATCCAATCATTTTTTTTATTTTTATAAAATCATATTTTCTCGTGAATTTTCATGGAATGCAATGATTTGATTTCTTATAAAGTATAATCATAAAAGAACTAATATTTCATTTCATTATTAAAAAAAAGAAGTTAAATAAAATCCCTAGAACCTAAAATCTCATCCAGCTCGATGACTTAATGTTTAAGACTTTATTTTTGGGCTCTTGAAAAAATTATGACTCTATTTTCGAGAGCTCGGCGACTTGACTATCCCTATAGTCATCATAGTTATATATATTCTTGAAGAAAAAGAGTTTGAATCCAAAAATACACACAAAGCGGAGGCGTTGGGGTTCAAACCCCAATCATGACGTCTGACCTAACAATTTTGACTTTTTTATTAGTTGAGTTAAGACTTATGAGACAACCAACATTGCTTTTATATGTAAATAATTAGAGAAATACAAGCAACACACATTTTTCAACACATTCTCTTTGATTGGTTAAAATTCACATGGGATCCACCAGATTTATATGGGACCCATGTGAATTTTAACCAATCAAAGAGAGTGTGTTGGAAAGTGTGTGTTAGAATGTGTGTTGCTAACATTCCTCAAATAATTATGTATTATGTACTGTATTAGACCCAATATAAAGTGATCTTATAAGATTATCATGAGTCTCTAACATAACTTAATTCTTATAGGTTCTCTTAAGAGAGTATGTTTGATTTAGAAGGCCATATCACATTTCAATTTGATTATGGTAGATTCAAATACGCTTCCACATATTATTTTTAAGGTTTAAATGTGTGTTTGGTCCCTGCACTTTTATCCAATTTTGTCATCGGTCCATGCACTTTTTTTTGTTTGGCCTTGATCCCTGCAGTTTGTAAAACTTTTGGTTTTAGTTCTGTTAAAAAAAAAACCAAAACTAACGGTGTGCCACATGGACCAATCATGGCACGCCACGTGGCACACTAAAAGGCAAAATTCTATAATTGAAATAAATAAATTAAAATAATTAATTTTTAATTAGTTTTTATAAAATTAAAATAAATAAATAAATTAAAATAATTAATTATTATTTAGTTTTTTATAAAATTAAAATAAATAGATAAATAAATTAAAATAATTAATTTTAAATTCGTTTTTTATAAAATTAAAATAATTAATTTTTAATTAGTTTTTTTGTAAAATTAAAATAAATAAATAAATAAATTAAAATAATTAATTATTAATTTTATAAAAAACTAATTAAGAATTAATTATTTTAATTTATTTATTTCAATTAAAATTTTGTCTTTTGGTGTGCCACGTGGCACACCGTTAGTTTTGGTTATTTTTTAACAGATACTTAATGGAATGACTAAAACCAAAAGTTTTACAAACTGCAGGGACCAATACCAAACAAAAAAAAGTGCAGGGACCAATGCCAAAATTGGATAAAAGTGCAGGGACCAAACACACATTTAAACCTATTTCTAATGATTGACGTAATTGATTTTGAGTGTTAAGGTTTCATTTCAGTTCTACTTCTAACATAATACTTACTCCTAGGAAGACAAGGGTTTGAGTGTTCGATTGTTTTTTTTTTTGTTTCACCTTCAAATTTAGCAATACTTAAGTTGACTCTTTCCTTTATTTAATTTATTTGGATTAATTAGATTTTTCAGTTAATTAAACCAACCAAAAGCCAATGCCTAATATTTACTAACAATAAAATAAAACTTCATCCTTATTCAGATAAATTTTTACTTGAATACAATATGTCAATCTAATATATTTTACATTAATTTTGTATTCTTAATTTTTACTCCCCTAATAATTTGGTTTATGCAATTAAATATGAAGAGCATGTCTTGTATCGGATTAATATGACTATTTTTTGTACAATATGAAATTAATTCTAACATACGAACATAGCCAATAAAAACTAAGGTTTTTGGTTCAAATCTAACTCCGAGAATGCAACATTGTTAAATTAGTTGAGGGAAAGTTTTACTAGTGGATGTAGTTTTACTCGCCTCAAGTGAATAGTCTAGTTGCATGCAAATGACACTCACTTCACACACACAAAAAATAAAATGAAAACATCAAAATAATGTTCAAATAATTTTTATAAAATTTATCGTACTTTTTAATTATGATTTTTTGATAAGGTGTTTTTCTTAAAAAAAAAAATATTACTTCAATGTATGGTGACATTTTGATATATATCTGGTACAAAAATTATTCCCTTTCACGTTAATAGTCATGTAATCAATACGTTTGGTTTGGCACTCTGACACTCCATTGCTTACTTGTTTCGCTAGCTTGCAATATTTATTTTGATGTGTTAACAACCATAAAATAACTATGCAAAAGGAAAATAATTATCAAAAACCAACCTTGTCTCTTTTTGCGCCTATAGTAATACAATTTTGAAAGATAGAAAAATAAATAGAAGAAACCAAAAAAAGGAATTAGTCGTTGTTGGAGATGGCATAGAAGGAGATGGTGGTTGAATAAAAAGGAAGAAAGCTTAGCTTCAAGGCAATGGGGACCCTGCAACCAACACCAGCAACACTTATGTGGACACATTAGGTGTGAGGACACCTAAGTCTTTCAAAGCACCAAAATTTTCATACATAAAACACTAACTTGTTCTCAACCTCACCATCTCATTGTGCCATTTTCACCTGTCACCACCAAGATATGGAAGCCAGCGCCGGATTAGTCGCTGGTTCTCACAACCGGAACGAGCTTGTTGTCATTCATGGCCATGAAGAGGTAATAATAAACTGATAACCACAAATGAGTGGCTAGAGATGCTTCTTTGTTTGTTTGTTTGTTTTCATATGTTAATAGTTTTATTGTGTTGTTTTGGTGCAGCACAAGCCTTTGAAGAACTTGGACGGTCAAGTGTGTGAGATATGTGGTGATGATGTTGGACTCACTGTGGATGGAGATTTGTTTGTGGCATGCAACGAGTGTGGTTTTCCGGTGTGCCGGCCTTGCTATGAGTATGAAAGAAGGGAGGGGAGACAACTTTGTCCTCAGTGCAAGACCAGATACAAGCGTCTCAAAGGTAGAATTATATATTGAACAAGTTTTTTTAACCTTTTTTTTTTGCATGCATTAAACTTGTTAAAACATGAACTTTACATGATACGGTTTTAGATATTTGTAGTATTAAATTGGTTGATTAACTCAAATGCATATAACCAATGATGTTTAGGAAGCCCTCGGGTTGAGGGAGACGATGATGAGGAGGATGTGGACGATATTGAACATGAATTCAAAATTGAAGACAAAATGAACAATCACGATCATTCTGCTGAGGCCATGCTGCATGGGAAGATGAGCTACGGAAGAGGTCCTGAAGATGATGAGAATGCACACTTCCCAGCTGTTATTGCTGGCGGTCGCTCTCGGAATGTAAGAATTGCACCATTTCTAATCCTTCTTAAACTCGATAGAACTTGTAATTCAATACAACTAAATTTGCTTGCTACATGCATGCAGGTGAGTGGTGAGTTCCCAATATCATCTCATAGTTACGGAGAGCAGATGTTATCTTCACTTCATAAAAGAGTGCATCCATATTCCGCTTCTGATCCTCGTAAGATGTAGTTTATAGCTTGTGTTCTTAGACTTTGGCGACAACGATTGAAATAATTCATCAGCCCTCTTTCAAAAAAAAAATAGATTTATCACTTTCTTAGTTCATTTGCAAAACGGATTATGCCGAAATTGGTTTAATTTCTTGCTAAAGTCCAAATCTTTTACTAGTTATATAGGCCTTTCTTTTGGCACTGATTAAAATACAACCCTGAAATGCTTTTCTTAGCTTACTACAACATGGTGGATATGATTATAATATGTGGCATGTTGTGATCAAAACAGGAAGTGCAGGGTGGGATGAAAGGAGAGAAGATGGATCATATGATAGAATGGATGACTGGAAATTGCAGCAAGGAAATTTGGGACCTGAACCTGATGAAGATCTAGATGCAAACATGTATGCCTTTCAGTACTAAAAGCATTTCCTGACAATTTAATTGTAATGAAATGATAGTAATATTTGAAAGATCATAATCGATATAAATGTTAGTTACTATACAATGTGAACCGATGCAGGTCAGATGAAGCAAGACAACCACTGTCAAGGAAGGTACCAATAGCATCTAGCAAAATCAATCCATATAGGATGGTGATCGTGGCACGGCTTGTTATTCTTGGCTTCTTCCTCCGATACAGACTTATGAACCCAGTGCATGATGCAATGGGGCTATGGCTAACTTCAATTATATGTGAAATCTGGTTTGCTATATCATGGATCCTTGATCAGTTCCCCAAATGGTATCCTATTGATAGAGAAACATACCTTGACCGTCTTTCACTCAGGTAAAGGGACCTTCACTCTTGATTGTTGAAATACCAATGTTTAAATATTTATATCGCTGAACAAGAAAGTTGTTTATCAGGTATGAGCGTGAAGGCGAACCCAATATGCTTGCTCCTGTAGATGTGTTTGTTAGTACTGTGGATCCCTTGAAGGAACCTCCTCTGAATACAGCCAACACAGTTCTTTCAATCTTGGCAATGGACTACCCCATTGATAAGATATCATGCTACATTTCTGATGACGGAGCTTCAATGTGTACATTTGAAGCCCTTTCGGAAACGGCAGAGTTTGCTAGGAAGTGGGTACCATTTTGTAAGAAATTTTTGATAGAACCTCGTGCACCAGAGATGTACTTCTCTGAGAAAATTGACTATCTAAAGGACAAGGTGCAGCCAACTTTTGTCAAAGAACGTCGGTCCATGAAGGTTTGTATTAATCTATTAGAATTGTTAAAAAAATATGAAGTTCTGAAATCAGTTTAAAGCTTACTCACTGACTATTAATTGGATGCATGGCAGAGAGAATATGAAGAGTTTAAGGTTAGGATTAATGCACTTGTGGCAAAAGCTCAGAAGGTTCCTGCAGGAGGGTGGATTATGCAGGATGGGACCCCATGGCCAGGAAACAATACCAAGGATCATCCTGGTATGATTCAAGTCTTTCTTGGTCACAGTGGAGGTCATGATAGTGAAGGAAACCAGCTTCCTCGCCTTGTTTATGTATCTAGAGAAAAAAGGCCAGGATTTCAACACCACAAGAAAGCCGGCGCCATGAATGCTCTGGTAGAGTTACTTGAACAAACAGCTTTTGTTATTTTTATGATGTCCATTCGCCTTTCTGAACCACACTTACTTGACTCATCTAATAATTTATGTAACTTCCAGGTACGGGTCTCTGCAGTGCTTACAAATGCTCCTTTCATGCTGAACTTGGATTGTGATCATTATATCAATAACAGCAAGGCTGTCCGTGAGGCCATGTGCTTCTTGATGGACCCTCAAACAGGGAAGAAAGTTTGCTATGTCCAGTTTCCTCAAAGATTCGATGGCATTGATGCGCATGATCGATATGCTAATAGGAACACAGTTTTCTTTGATGTAAGTCACTGCAAGAAAGTCAACATCAACACGCCATGATCTTCTTTGAAGCAATTGATGTTTTTGTAGTAGTGCAAGCTAATATATATTACTAATTCCTCTTCTTTCTGTTATGGCAGATTAACATGAAGGGTCTAGATGGTATTCAGGGTCCTGTATATGTCGGCACAGGGTGTGTATTTAGAAGGCAGGCTTTATATGGATATAATCCTCCTAAGGGTCCCAAGCGTCCAAAAATGGTAAGTTGTGATTGCTGCCCATGTTTTGGAAGGCGCAAGAAGGTTAAGCATGCAATGAACGACGCAAATGGAGAAGCTGCAGGCCTAAGAGGTTCTAATTTTACAAATAGTCAGCAATCTTGACACTAAATCCTTATAAAAATTGATTTCGTGTTCACCTGTTCTAATCCCTGTCACATGTTCATATAGGAATGGAAGATGACAAAGAGTTACTGATGTCCCAGATGAATTTTGAGAAGAAATTTGGGCAGTCATCAATTTTTGTGACTTCAGTCTTGATGGAAGAGGGTGGTGTACCTCCTTCGTCAAGTCCAGCAAGCCAACTTAAAGAAGCCATTCATGTAATCAGTTGCGGATATGAAGATAAAACTGAATGGGGGATTGAGGTAACACCAACATTGGCAGCCTAGGCTCTCATTGATATTTTACAATAGTTGTTTACATTAAGAAAATCACCTCATCCGTTATTTTGTTTTCCAAATTGCAGCTTGGTTGGATTTATGGGTCTATTACAGAGGATATTCTAACAGGCTTTAAGATGCATTGCCGTGGTTGGAGATCCATTTACTGTATGCCAAAGAGAGTAGCATTCAAGGGTACTGCTCCTATCAACTTGTCAGATAGACTCAACCAGGTGCTTCGTTGGGCTCTTGGCTCCATTGAGATCTTCTTCAGTCATCATTGCCCTTTATGGTATGGCCACAAGGACGGGAAGCTGAAGTGGCTGGAGCGATTTGCCTATGCAAACACAACCGTCTACCCCTTCACCTCCATACCTCTAGTTGCCTACTGTATTCTTCCAGCTGTCTGCTTACTCACTGACAAATTCATCATGCCACCGGTAACATTTTTATTCTTTTATCTTCCTGTTAGAAAATGAGTTAAGACACGACGAGCTTTTGAAATTATAATTTTTTTGACAAACATTACAATATTTCATTATATTACCTTCAAAAGCACAAGAATGATCACGATCTTTTTATGTATGTAGTAGGAATTCAACTTTTAAATCCATAACAGCTAAGAAATGTGAGGCATCCTTGTTCAAGGATGCTCAGAGAATTCATACCAAGCCTTTTTACTCAAAAATAATTTTTAATTGTTCATTCTTCAGATAAGCACTTTTGCTAGTTTGTACTTTGTTGCTCTCTTCTCTTCAATCATGGCAACGGGCATTCTTGAGTTGAAATGGAGTGGAGTCAGCATTGAGGAATGGTGGAGAAATGAGCAATTCTGGGTCATTGGTGGTGTATCAGCACATCTCTTTGCTGTCATACAAGGGCTTCTGAAGGTTCTTGCTGGAATTGACACCAACTTCACTGTTACATCCAAGGCAACAGATGATGAGGAATTTGGAGAATTATACGCCATCAAGTGGACCACTCTCCTAATTCCTCCAACGACTATCTTAATAATCAATATTGTTGGGGTTGTTGCTGGCATCTCAGACGCCATAAACAATGGTTACCAATCATGGGGACCTCTATTTGGAAAACTCTTCTTTTCCTTCTGGGTGATTGTCCATCTATATCCATTCCTTAAAGGTTTGATGGGTCGGCAAAACCGCACCCCCACCATTGTTGTGATATGGTCAGTGTTGTTGGCTTCCATTTTCTCTTTGTTATGGGTAAGAATTGACCCATTCGTGCTAAAAACTAAGGGACCTGATACCAAGCTATGTGGAATCAACTGTTAAAAAGACTGGTTTGTTTTCCTACAGTATTCTTTGATAAACATTTTATGTGAATTCTTGATTGAGAAGTATGATGTGTGGATCAACAAAGATTAGATGCACAAGAATGAATGGGCAAAGAGTGGATTATTAATTGGGAAGTGCAAATGCAGTTTTCACATTTTTGTAAATGTAGTGGATATCTTGTGTTTTGGTTCAAATAACAAGGATTGAAAAGTATACCAATAGTACAGGTTTACCTATACATTGTTGCAAATTAATACGTGTCGATAATGTTCTATCAAATGCATCTAAATCAGTATCTCTAATCCAAGTCATGTGTATAAATTGTATAATGAAGAAATTGCAACAAACAAGAAAAGAAACAGAATCTTCATTCAATTAGTTCTTCACAATCATGAAAGCATCAAGTCGGTTGCATCATGAGTTAAATTGATTAATTACATAAACATTAACACATTTCATGTAATTAAGAACATATTTGCGGATGTAGCATTTGGCAGGACTATATGAATTTTCTAGGTTTTCTGTTTCTTCCTCTACAATCTTTACAAGTTATGCACTAGTAGGTTGCCACGAATAAGTACAAAGTAAGAATATATAACAGTAAATGATCCTTAAAACCTGGACTAAGAAGCAGGGCAAGAAATAGAACTTACTTGACTAACTTATTGATAGCTAATGGTCTGGGTTTTTGCTACTAAAAGAAGTGTCTTCGAGATTCCAATAATTTATGATTCTGGATTTGTTGCCCTGTAAATTACAAAAGAGGAAGGAAATAGAAATGTTTTTTACAATTGAACTACTAAACTAGCTTTCCTTTGTTTCCTCATGTGCCAGGATATGTAAAACAGGGAAGTTAAGTTCATATAGAAAATTCAGACAAAGTAGAGTTTGTTCAACTTGCTAATGTCAACATCGAAAAGATTGCTTAACCCACCCAGACTATGATGTAACTTTTGTCTTTTAGAGCGAAAATAGAAGGCACCGAAATTTTATCCTTCTATTACCAGGTAGCCTTATTCATTTATTTGCTTAAATAAACTTTTGGTCCCCTTGTTTTTGCTGATTTATGTATGATTTTGCTTCCCACATTTCCAAATCCAAAAATATAGTCCCCAAATTTTAAAATTTATTAAATTTTCGCCGCCACCGGATTTTTCGCTTATTGTTGCTGATGTGTCATATTGAATGATGAGGTCCTTGGTGATTGCCACAATGCACATTTTTTGGAAAAAATTGATTTTATAAGATTTTTTTTTTCATTTTATGTTTTATTTTTTAAAATAACACTTTAATGATAAAGAAAACCAAATAAGAAGATTCCACATATGCACTGTCACACCACTCAATGACTTACATGCCCATTATTCAACTTGACATATCGGCAAAAATAAGTCACATTCAGTGGCGGAGTAAATTTCTGAAATTTTCAAAATTGGGGGACTATATTTTCATATTTAGAAATGCAGAGAGTAAAGTCGAATCAACAAATGTAGGAGTCCAAAAATGCATTTTACCCTTTTCTTTTTCACTGTTAAAAGCCAACAAACAAGAGCACATTGAAAAATCATCAAGAAATTATCTCAGTATCCTGAAAATGATAGATCATACTTGGCAGCAAGATGGATCATAAATCTGAATTTGAGCAAAAAAACGTAATAAATGTGTTTAAAACGTCAAGTATATCAGGAAGAACGTCCAGTTTCCACAGTTGTTGTATACATGTTGTTAAAATGAAATGTAAGATGCCTATTCTTCCACCCCAAGTGCGTTCACCAACAGCCTCCCTAGAAGAAAATACCCCTTTCTGAAAGATGTTTCTGCAGTTATGGTACTTTCTTGAACGTACACACTCTACCCTGTCCCAGTTTGAACATATGTTTAGTACAAATATAAGTCCAAGCTTGTGATCATCCATGGACACAGTGAGGTAAACCATGGATGAAACTTCCTTTAGTCAGACCGGTGCTGTGAAATGTTGTACTTCTCAAGTGGAGGTTCACATGAGGGTTCAGACTCCATATCAAAATTGTAAAATAAATATATGAAAGCAAAAGATTAGATAATGCTTCTGCTCCATATAACTTTAATGGTGAAAAAATATTAGTTCGGCTTCACCAATAATCGCCACAAGAACAGATCCCATCTTCGAAATGGTGGAATCTGTTAGCATCCCTAACCACTATCACTCTTTCAGTGATCTTCGATATAAACTTAGTTGCAGTGTGGCAATCTAAACAAACCCGAAGATTCTTGATGATCCTGATCTCGGTACCAGGTTCAGTGGTGATAAGGCCAAAAGCTATGGCTAACTTCTCACTATGAACATTCACCGCGAGTTCTTTTTCCTCTTCTTCCACGTCATGTAAAGCAGGGACTGTTTCTGCCTGATACCCCATCTCCCTCATCTTGCCCGTTAACTTCTCCAGCTTTGCATAAATATCGGTTGCTTGAGAATGAGAACGATCACCAGATACAAAGACATGGGGGGTCCCATTAACCTCAATTAGAGTGCACCCTGGACTCTTTGCCAGTTTTCTTTTCTTAACAACTTGTCGTATTGAAGCAGCCTTTGGGAAGTTTCTCTCCACAGAGTATATATTAGAAAGTAAGACATAGTATCCCACGCTACCTGGATCGAGTTCAAATAGCCTTTCTGAAGCCAAGCGGGCTATGTCCGTGTCTTTGTGAATCATGCAGGCACCAAGCAATGTACCCCAGACAGCAGGACCCGGCTCAACAGGCATTTTCTTTATAAATTCTAAGGCTTTTTCTAACTGTCCAGATCGTCCTAGAATGTCCACCATGCATGCATAGTGCTCGATTAAGGGCTCAATCCTGTATTTATTGACCATATTATGAAAAATTTCCTCTCCTTCTCCTACTAAGCCAGCATGGCTGCAAGCATACAGGACTGAAAGAAAAGTGACTGCAGATGGATTATACCCTAAATGTAACATCTCATTATAAAGCTTAAGTGCTTCATGCCCGTATCCATGGAGCCCATAACCAAAAATCATAGTATTCCAAGTTACAGTATTCTTTTCACTCATCGAGTCAAATAATTGCCAAGCCTCCGAAATGTTCCCACACTTGGCGTACATGTCAACTAGAGCTGTCGAGACATAAATGTTTGGCTCAAGATTTTTGCTTTTAATCAACTGATGGACCCATTTCCCAAAACTTAGAGATCCTAGTTGAGCACAAGCTGAAAGGATGGTCGTGATGGTAACTGCATTTGGAGTGAATTCAGTCTTCATCATTTCCTTAAAAAGAGAGATAGCCGTCTCTGTCGAACCATTTTGCGTGTAACCCGAAATCATAGCATTCCAAGCCACCACGGTTTTCTCTGGCGATTCATCAAACAGATGGCGAGCCAAATCTATTTCGTTAAGTTTGTTGTATATAGCAGTGAGTGCAGTTGAGACGGTCGGATTCAAAATAATACCGGATTTCACACAAAACCCATGAATAGAGCAAGCCAAATGTAGATGACCAAATGGAGAATGCAGTGGAATCAAACCAACAATTGTACTTGAAGTGACTCTCTCACCAGAAAAAAGCAGCTCTCTGAAAAGCTTCACAGAACATTCAGTCTCACTATTGACAGTAAACCCAGAAATCATGGCATTGTAAGCTATCAAGTCCGGCCTATTAATCCTCCTAAACAACAACCTCGCCATGTTTACATCCCCACATTTAGAATACAACGAAATCAAACCAGTCAACACATAATCACAAAAACCAAACCCAATTTTCAAAGCCAAACACTGAATCCCCATCCCAACTTTCAACTCTTGCAACTCAGCAGCAGCAGGTAGCACAGCCGTCACAGTTGACGAATCCACCCTCACCCCATCTGCAACCATATCTCTAAAGAGCTGAATAGAATCATCAAAACAACAATTCTTAACCAACCCATTAATCATAGTATTCCACAAAACAGTATCTCTCTCGTGCATTCCATCAAACACCTTCCTTGCATACACAACTCTCGAAAACTTGCAGTACAAGTCAACAAGAGCAGAACCAACAAACACATTAGAACCATACCCATCAATAATAGAATGAGCATGCAGAAGCATCAAATGCTTATCATTAGAACAAGCTGCAACAGCGAAAGCGTAGGTGAAGTTATCAGGGGCAAGATTGGTATTTCGACGCAAATAAGTGTATAGAGAAATAGAAGAAGAAGGTGAATCGTTGAGGGAGAAGCCACGAACGAGGACATTGAAGAGGAAGATGTCGGGTTTGGGAACAGAGAAGAAGAGGGCGCGTGCGTGGCGCGTGGCGGAGAAGTCGAAGAGTTTTTGAGTGAGTTTGGTGATGGTGGCGAGGTCGAAATGGTAGCCATTGAGAATGAGTTGAGCGTGGGTTTGAGCAAGATGAGGAAAGGTGGAAGCTTTGTTGATTAGGGAAAATAGTGTGTTGCGGCTGAGTTTGCCACTGCTATTGCTGAGAATCATTGAACTAATTTTTCATTTATGCTTTCGCGGGACACAACAAAAGTTTGTGTTTTTTTGTAAGTTCTGAAAACGAATTGTGTAGGTGGAAGGAACATTAAATATTTATATGTTAATCGTTTTTCATAAACTTCAATAAAAAGTGTCTTTACATGAGTAATTCCAGTAACTTTATCTTTTCAACACTTTCTCTAATACTTAGTTCTTATTTGTTTAAATCGTTGTGGATGCTAGAGAGAGTGTTAAAAAATGAGTATTGTCAGCATTCTTCGTGTTTACATTATCACGTTAACATGTCTATATTTACAAACATTTTCTTCTTATTGATTCCGAATTTAAATCTAACTTTACCTATAAATACATATAAATGTATCATGAACATCACCATAAATCATGTAATCAAATATATCATAGTTTCGAGAATAGTGAATTTTTAACCCACCAACTTTAACATTAAACATCTATTCAGTTTTTTGACATTTTAAAAAAAAAAATTACTCTTTTATTTTCTCTTCACTTCACTTGATTCTTTTGGAGTGGATTATTTCTCATGCATGATAAATTTTCATAATATGAATCAAATATCAAACTCTAGATCAGCATATAGTTAAGGGACTCTAGGCACCACCTAATCATGCAAAACCGGGTTGATATGAATAGGGATCCCTTTATTTTTAAAAAAAAAAAGGGGGGATATCCATTACTAAAATTTTAAGATTTGGTGGTGGGACCCATTATTTACTTTTTTGTTTGTTTGTTTATCTACATCTCTTAAAACTGAGTCTTCAATATTTTTTGAGAAATGAAGAGGATCCCAACTTAGTGGTGACATATATCATGCATTTACATCTCAATTTTAGTAATGGACATTTCCATTGCTTTTGAGAAATGAAGAGGATCTGTACACATTTGATATAGGCCACATTATGTTCAAAATCTCTTTGTCATACTTGGCGAGATAAATGTAAATATAGACTATTTTGCTCTTTTACTTTGCATTTTCTTTTCATTTGCCTGATACAAAATTACAAGTGGAAAGCTCGGGCCACCAGTGTTAACTAGAAAGAAAAAGATAATGGTTGAACAATATAATTTCCAACATATTTGAGGGAAGAGGGGAACCAAAAAAAAACCTATTTAAAAAATTTACATACTAATACTACCACTTTGGGTGCAGCCGCAAGAGACTATTTCCTGTTAGCTTGGTAGCAGGTCAGACTCATGTGTGTCTAAATTTCTGAGATGGTGTCTGGAACCATAGTAGAAGCATTGTAGACGCGTGATAAGGATGAAGCTACACATTGTAGCTTCTATATGGATGTGCGTTGAAAGACTTTTGGATGCATAAACAATCGCACTATGCGATTGGTTACTTTTTTACCTCCAAAGCTTGCTTGAATTGCATCAGATGCGTCCGAAGGCTATATTCCTCAACCTGATATCGTCAAAAAAAGCATATAATTAGAAACTAATACAAGAACAATGATAAAGCACGTTGCATTTCATTCCTCTCGGTCTAAGCCATAAATTGAAAAACCAGTTCATATACGCTTCGTTTCTTTCAAACTGTCCTTTTGTAAGGGACTGATAAAGGCCCTAGACCTTAGTGTTGAAAGGACGCCTCTTCCTTTCATGAAATGAAAAGAAGAACTATGTACATTTGGCTTGTTCACTTCTTCATTCAGATGGAAGCATGGAATAAGTAACTATAGCCTTGATGAATATATTATATTTGTGGCATCGTGACCATCACACATCTATAGATAATATAGTTGCAGCAGTTATACTACTGGCAAACCATGAGGTGTGGTGGATAACTGTGTATGCCACATATATTGGTTGATTACTATACATAGACATAAGGTGCATATTTCCGTCGATAAATACACACAAGTCTCTAATTGATCACATTTTTTGCACTTACACCTCCACCCATTCATTATCAAGTTTTATTGAACAGTTTAATTATGTGTAACAGTTATCAGATATTAAATGGCAGGAGTGAAAAGAGTTATAAAACTACACTTAAATGCCAGAATAGACAAGAAATAAGCATTTGACCATTGAAGCATTTTCACATTATGACATGTTCAACTTTCCTCAACAACTAATTCATTTCTAGTATTTCAGTGAAAAATGAGGGAGTATATAGTAAAAGTAATAGCAAAGTAGGAACTACAACCAACCCAGGTTCTTAAGATCTAGACTGAAGCTCTAGTATGATTCACTAATCAAGTATTACAAGAAAATCAAACTTAATGCAAAATTTGATAAGTGTGAGTGGAATGTATTCTCCACTAATTTATGCCCGTCCTTAGCATCATAAAATCGAAAAATTATATCTGCATAATCTAAGTTCATAAACTATATATTATGATTTTTACCTGCATGGACGTTGAAAAAGCCAGTAGCGCTTCACATTCATCAAGCATGGCTTTCTCCTGTGCTGATACAATAGCAACTTCAGAAATTAAGTTATTCATGCCCTCAACCTGTCAGACACAGTATTAAATTAGGTCAGCCTCTCGTAGAATATAAAATTTGATGAGCGATGCATAAAATATACTAACCCTTTAATGCCCAAGACTTCAGTTCTACTAATTTGAAAAATCAAAAGGAAGAAAAACATATTTTTAGGAACCTTTCTTTTGGTATAAAAAAGATTTCCCAAAACTGGACAGAATTGAATAAACAAAGGAATAATTATATTGAAAGACTGAGAAAGGATAAAAAAGAATAAGAGAGAATATCTCCTCCAAGGGTTTCCACTTCACAATAGAGTCACTACTTTATTCACAAATTTTACAATGATTCAAAGATACCCCGCTCTAACAAACTAACCAACTAACTAATTGTGCTAACACTCTTAACTACACTAATTCCCCTTAAATCTATATCCTAACACATACAACCAGCAAAAAGAGGTTTTGCATTAAATGTGTTGACTTCATAAATAGCAGGATAGAACTCGCGCTAGGAGATTATGTGAATCACAGCAGTAGAACTCTTGAGACAGTTAACTCACCCGTGAGAACAAAGGGCGGATTGCAGATCCCATAGCTTGCATGACATCAACAGCTGAACAAATAGCAACCTTCAAGGGCTCAATATCTGCCTGTAGGAGTGTAAACATACAATAATTGATGCTAGTGTCACTTCGTAGGTAAGTTGTAACAAACCAAAAAGCACAAAACCATGCATACCTTTGCCCCTCCAGTGAGTGGAAGACGAAGCGTGTTTGCCTCTAAATCTTCTACAGCCCCAGATAGAGCATCAACATGATTGCTTTCAAGAGCAGCCCAGTCATCAAGGTAGGCCATCTAGTTCATTGACCACAAAAAATCTATTACTATCATTGAAAGTTGAAAAATTATCTAAGGAAAGAAACTAGCATCACATACAATAATTGATATCATATTAGATAATCAATGTTGCATAAGATTTCATATAATATCAGTATCTTTCTTGATCAAAATGTTTTTTTAAATCTGTAATCCAGATCAAAATGTAACCAACCTCCAAACTATATCAGATTCTCTTAGCATACCACAGTACCCATTCTTCCAATGTTTTACTTTCAACAAGCAGAATGATAACCTTTCTATTTTTCTTGTCCATATAAAAGTATCTTAATTGCAAGTATCTGTTGGACTTTCACCAATTAAGACTTATGTATATTGTATAACAGATACTTATTTCAACCATTAACATGAAACATGAATAACATATTATCAGATACTAACATAAACACGATTTTTCGATAAAACAAGGGCAATCTCTTGGTAAGTGCATGTGTGTCACTTATAAACTTCACAATAATTGTCTGAAACTAAAGTACTCAAACGAATAAAAACACGTGAACGGACTGTACTTCGGTAACAAAGATTTTTTTGAACTGATACTATAATAATAAAATATGATAGGAATATTTCAGTCAAGAGAAAAGCATTACTTGATCATTCAAAATAGAGTTTAGCTTCAGCTCAAGCTGCAGCTGTTGGAGATAGATTCTCTTTCTAGTTATCGACTCCCACATAGACAAAGTAGTGCTCCATACATTATACAAAGTTTTCTGCATCATTGAACAAGTACTTGTAAATTGATGCAGGTAAATGATTCCAAATATGCAATTTATTTATGTAATAGAGGAAGTCCGCAAAGAAGAGTTTGCAGGATTGTCTAAGATAGCAAGCCATACCTCCACAATTGCATTTTTAACATAAAACGCGTCCTCTGCTCTCGCATTGGCAAATCTCCATTGCAAGTATCTGTTATACATGAGCCTTAATTGGTGAGCATCTTCAACGTACGCTGCACCCTTTTTCCCTTTTTTAAAATCGGCAATAAAGCTAAGCACTGATATTGAATTATTGGATTGGTTGGATGAATTGGTTGCCCTTATTCGACTTGGACTAACCCCTCCGGGAGGAGTTGCTGGCCTTGACCGAGATGGACTGACGCCTCTTGAACTAGAAGAGGATAGCGTTGTGGTCCTACTTGGTGAGGCAGGACGTGACCCTGGAGTTGACAAGGACTGAGATCTGACTCCAGCAAATGCTAATCCTGTTTTACCTGATGTAGTGGCAGGAACAGATTTGTGAGGTCTTAATACCTGGAAGCTGTCATCAAATGCTTTCACCTCGCTTCCTATTCTACCATTTTCAACAAGTGACAATAGCCTTGCAACATCAGTAGATGTTTTTTGCAAGGGCCTGCTTGCATCACCTGGTAACGAAAATCTTCTAAGTGAAGATACACCACTTCCTGGAACAGAACTGTTCAACGTTCTGGTTATCTTATCTGAATGATCAACACTTCTATTTAAGGAATTAGAAGATACCTTCCCACCTATTCTACTTGGCCACCGATGCTGATCTATCAATCGAGAATGCAAACCATCAACTGGTTTCGAATTCTCAGACTGATCAGAGGCATTCTTCCCTTTAAGAGGACTCCTCCTTCTCTCTGGAGTGGGCTTTCGTGTATTTGGTGTTTCAACCTGCTTATGTGCCACGTTTGAAGTTGGCCGTAGAGTACGATCAGAAGCACTAGTAACAGACCTCTCTTTCTTGCTCACAGGTATCGAAATGGTATCTGATTGAAAAGAAACACTCAAACTTCGCATTGTGGAAGGCCATAGACTCTCTTGCATACGGCTACTGGCTGCCCTTCTGGATAAATGCACATCATCCTGAGCTGGTGTAGAAGGACTTGGTGGGGAAGTAGGGGTTGTAGGCCGCTTCCTCTCAGCAGATAGAGCTCTCTTGGGTAACAATTTGGACGCTGCAGTTGTTCTTGTGAAGCTGATTGGAGATGGGCATCGACGAGGACCAGATGGAGACGGGCATCGACGAGGACCAGATGGAGACGGGCATCGTTGAGGACCAGAAGCTGCTGCCGGAGTAGGTGACTTATACCTTGAACTAACTTCCCTAGTTCCAGAGCGCCTGGTGGGGATTGCATTATTCTTTTCAGCCAGGACCAGAGGGCGTCTCGGGGTCTCCCCAGTTCTATGTTTCCGTAATGCTTGCTCTGATTCACATACATCCATCCACTCTAACCCAATCAGACCACATTGATGGAAGTTTTCATTAAACTAAACCAAATATAGCAAGCAACTTTGGCACTCCAAATCCAATGGAATAAATGAACAGCGAAGATTATCCAGAAAGAAGATCCTTTTCTCTGCAATAAATCTGTCACAAATGAAAATAAAGTAAGATACTACAGACTGGTAAAGAGAAGAAACACAAAGAAAGAATAAACCAATTCAAAAAGAGAAAAATAAAAAAGCGCACATCTTTACAGAGACTCAGATCTGTTGGAGAATGAATTTGAGAATCGCAGATAATTAACACAAGTGGGTATGTTTTTTTCATGAAAAAAAACCCGAATCCAACAAGATCAAGACACGGCAAGAAGAATATGGAGAGGGAAAACAACATCTGGTGTAATTGATGAGAAAAACTCGCGGAAACTGTCTCAACGTACATTTAACGTTTTTAATCATTAAAACTTGGTTTATGGTTAATTCAAGATTAATAAAAAAAAGTTGATTTGCTGGTTTAAGGGGGGTCCCCTTGGAAATTAGGGATAGTGAAAAATAAAATGGAATAATAGAGGGTATATAAGATAAGAAAGAGGAAATGCATAGGCTTTAATTTTTCCCCTTTTGTCTCTCTCACGAGAATGCCATGGTCTTGTGGGCTGGCAATAGGTTCACTCCACACAAACACACTCTGTCCAATTTCTTCTTCTCTCTCTCAACTCATTTTCATGAAAGGGAATTCAATGAAAGTGATACAATAACTTGCATTGCAGGCCCAAACAAAATTTAACTAACTAATCTTTCCTATAACACCAAACTAATTAAGTTGCAAGCAATTTAATCAATGTGTAACTTTTTCCTTAAAGATAATAGTTACCATATATAAATTTCCCCTTCCAAATTTGCAAACAGAATATTATATTCAATAGAGCTAAAGCCAATTAATTATGTATTTTGTTTGTATTGATGTATTATATAGGACAGGAGTAATGTTTTATATTATTTTAATAATTTAATTGAAGGTGGATGTTTGAACTTGATGGTGTTATTGTTGTTTGGGGAATGGGCAAAGAGAAGTAGATCCACGTGCAGTGATCATTGTCCATCCCCATATAACTATTGTGTAAACCTAACATGATACACAGCAACAATAAAAAAGAAAAAATAGAAAAATGAAAGAGTGGTAATTTCGATTTTTGACACTAGTATGAAGAATATTACATTGCTGAAATCCAAGAAGGAAAAAGTGAAAAATTGATTGAAAAGAAACAAAACAATGGGTTCAGAACAGAGATCCAATGACAAATGTCTGAAATAACACAGATTCATGTCTCTCTCACTGAAGACACGGTTGAGTGTTATCACACACAAACAAGTACTACGTACTAATGTTCATTCAATTTTATTCCCAGATTCTTCGATAAATCAATAAACACATTCAAAACTTTCTCAAATTTTTCACAATTTCAATTTCAATTAAATTATGAAAACTGCCTTCAGGAAATAAATAATTAAAAGCATAAAACTTGATCGGCAACAAAAACCTAAAGTAATTCAAGCATAATGTGATAATATAAGCAAAGTTATCATTAATCAAGATCGATCGAGAAAGGACAGATTATAGAAAAAATTGCAGAAAAGGAAAATTAATAAAAACCTAATTAACTAAATTCTAATGTAATTTTCACGTTCTACTGATCGTATAAGTTTCTCCGATCAGATTGAAAGTTAAAACTAAACATCGAATCCACAAGAGAGAACCCTAAATAAAAATAAATAAACCAGTGATTGAATTGAATCACCTTCCTTGTGAAATCAGAGTCGCCGGAGATTGAACGGAAAGGTTACAGGTGGTTGTCGGAGACGAGTTTCACCGGCGATGGCAGTTTTGTGATTTTGAAAGTTAGTGGGAAAGAGAGAAAGCGAATAAGAGAGAGAGAGAGAGAATTAAAACTTAAAAGAGGTAAAAAAAAAATTATGATTACGTGTTAAGGAAAAAGATTACTAATAAAAATAAAAAAGAATTAAAAAGGGTAATGATAAAACGGCTTCAGTTAAGGAAAAAGGAGGGAGACGTGGGGTCTGTTGTTTTCGCGCCACCTACTTTTAATTGTTCTTTTCCTCTAATCTAACTGCTATTACCATTCTTTGTTCTTGTCTTTATAATTAATCATTTTTTTTATTTTACTAAACTTTTATTATTTCTTAATTCTAAAAGTACATATTTTTTATCTCCAATTGCTACAATAATCATCGTTTGTAACAACGTGTGGGGTCAATTATTCATTCATCGCAAATATTTACTACTATTATATTTGGGTATGTACTATATTATAGGACTTGCTGGTTCGTTAGAATTAAAACCAGTAGCATTTTCTCCTCGAGTATTTCAAAGACCTAATTAACATCAAATATCATTTTTAATAGTAATCAATTCCAAATAAAATAGTTTTTTTTCTTTCTTAACTTTTGATTGATTGTTTTTACTTAGCTTTCGTCGACTATACAATACAATGATATTAAATGTCACTGTGTGACAATAACTCTGTCTAGTGGCATGATGCATGCAACAACGTATTTTTGACGCATTATGCCGTTTAGGTGTTTTCAAACCTCGTCTTTATGGACTTGATTGATAAAAATGGACGTAATACTCCATAAACAAGCGTGTCAATATGTACAATAATAAAAGACTCGTACATTCCTCCTTCAAAAAAAAAAAAGGCTAATACATTCCTACGAATTGTGTAACACTGTGTTAATAAAAAAAAAAATTATTACATTGATAATGTGGCAAATTATTACACATATTTTGAGACCTACAACGTTGATGACGTTAAAATCATTAAAATCTGACTTCTCTTTTAAGATTGTTGATAATTATCAATGTATATAGTTACTTAAATTAACCATGGTTAATATCCTATAATATTGTACAGTTAGTTAGATTATTAATAGATTTTTTTAAAGACGATTGTTAATAGATTGTTAGTTTGATTATTACCTTAGTTCATACGAGTATGTGTGTGTGGGCGTGTGCGCGTGCGCACTCTTTTTGGTTTCATTTATAAATAAATTTTGACTTTTTAAGTTTATTGAATAAATGATGTATGTGATCTATGTTATAGACCGCATATATCATTAATTCAATGAATCTATAAAGTGAAAATTTGCTAACAAATGAGACCGGAGGGAGTATACACAAAAATACATGGCCTTTTGGCTTTTTACTATGTAAGCAAGAAACTGATTTTACATCATCAAGAATGAAATTTAGTTTATTCTTAGCTCGATTTATCTATGGTAGTCATTATTGATCGCTTCTTATTCCCTGTGTTCTGTGTGTCTTTCCCTTAATTCCTCGTGCATCTTTTGCATGTTTCCTTCTCACTTTTCCTCTTCGATCATGGTTGTTCTGAGCTATTCGATTTCTCAATGAATTTCACAAATTCCTATTACTTGCACTTCCACTCAAATGAAAATACATCCTTGATTCTTGTTTCTCCACATTTGGATCACAAGATTACCACATGAGGGGCAAGGGTCAATGCACACGTTGCATTGATTTCGAAGAACAAAGAAAAAAATAATCGACAGAAGTCTTCCAAAACCCTCGGTTTATGATCATTTGCTCCATGGGTCCAATGCAATATTATGATTCTTGCATGGATTCGTCAATCGCTATATGAATAGGTAATACGATCTATTATCTAGATTCACCGAATGGATAATGCGATCTATTCTCTAGATTCATTATGTTGTAGCCCTATGGAAGAATATGAAGAGAATAATTCATGTTATCTTCTAATTTTACCATTCATTTAAACAATTTCATGCATATATACGAAGAGAATACCAAGTTTTGATATAATTTTTTTTTTCAATTTTACCATTCATTTTAATTATTATATTTAGAATTTTATCCTTTCAGTAAAAAAAACATACATCCTTATTTACCCAACCAAATAATCCTCTATTTATTTAAATGCATTTTTGGTCCTCCTATTTTAAAAATGAAGTTTTGGTCCTCCTATTTAAAAAATTATAGTATTTTGGTCCCTACATTTTACTTATTTTTTGCTCCCTGGTCTTATTTTTTGGTAATTTTTATGACATAGCCTATTCATTTACGACAACAACACAAATTGGACCACATTGAATATTATGTTAATAAAGTTATGTCTACCAAACGCTGCTACTTCAAAATAATTGTCACATCATTAAAAATGACTCAAAAATGACACGAGGCTAAAATTCTTAAAAAATAAATAAACAAGGGGACAAAAAACCAAGTTTTAAAATTGAGAGCCAACACTTTTTTTTTGAAGGAGCACTTTTTTTTTTTGTTGCAAATCCCTCTTAATATAAGAAAAGAAGATGTTGTGGAAAACTCATATTTGCCCTTTCTTGCTTTTCTGCCACATCATTGATTTTAGGGTAAAAAGTCTCCAAAATTTACAAGACGATGTCATGTGATTAAAGTGATGTCTTTGGTTGGTACTTTTTCAAATTTACACTACAAATGATTAAATATGCTCAAACATTTTGGTTAGATACCATATTATTTTTAACATTATGACAATTATTACATTTTCTCATGTCTGAACCAAACCTCAATTCAAATTCAATTTTTTTCCCTCTCTTCACTTGATTCTAATCCTATAATTTACCTCCCTCTGACTTGATTTTCAAATTTCATTCTCTTCCCTCACTTCAAATAACTTCTTCTTTCTCTCACTTTCTTTTTATCACTTTCATTAACTAACTTTTGTCTCTTCTCCATTTCTTTGATCTTTCATTATCTCTACTTCATTTTTATTGTCTGATCAATTGAATAAACAAAGCTACTTTATGTGTAAAAAAAATAGTCTAGGTCAATAAATAAATAATTACGAAATAATATTCATGTGTGTGTGTATACATACACACACTTTCATGGGTAAAATATATACACTTTCATGAGTAAAATAAGAAGCGAAAAAACAAATAGATTTTTTTTACAGGGCGAAAAACAAATAGATGAAACAAATTTTCTTCATAAAAAACTTTTAACAAATAAATTAGAAAATATAGTAGAATTAATCATTTTTCTTTCATGTGTAAAAAAATAAATTAGAGAAAAGCATTTGGAACAAAAAAATAATCATGCAAGATACATAAAAACACGGTTTTGTTGTTGTGATTGTAGTAAGTATTATTACTATACCATTTTTTCAGATCTACAAAAACAGATCTAGGAAAAAAAAATAAGAGACCATAAATATGTAAAAGTTAGATCTAGAAATAATTTTCATGTGTAAGATTTTTTCCCACGATTCTCCTTTTTATTTATTTATATGAAGGAAAAAAAAACACGAGTAAACTGGGAAAAAAATAATTTTAAGAGGAAGATGTTATCCTTTATTTTTAAGAGGAAAATCGAATATTTTTCACTGATTTGATTAAAGATGTCTTCTTTTTCAGATGCACAGTATGACCCTTTTTTAGTTAAATCATAAGAAGAAAGAAAAATATGTTTCTAACAACAAAATCTTTTTTTTCCTTATTCGTATTATCCTCTTTTGATTCAGTGATCTACAACGACAATTCTTACATCTATTGAAAATACAATATAGTCGGTCACAACTAATTTTACCTTTTAATAACAAGTCGTCACAAATACAAATTTTAAAATAGTTAATATACATGAGGCAAGTCCTCACTAATACATATTTTAAAATTATAATTATACACGAGACAAGTTATCAATTCCAAAAAGTTAAAAATAAGAATTATACACGGGATATATTGTCACCGGTAAATTTTTAAAATGATTATTACACACATGTCAAGTTGGCAAACATATTCTAAAATTATATAAGTCGATACTTATTTTTTTGAAGTAGCTAAAATGAAATTATATGTAACCAAACAAATTTACTTTCCCTATACAAGGAGCTCTAGAGAGAAGCAAAGGAAAAAAAAAATGTTGATAATTATTATACACTTGAAAAGTTTTCGTTGCTGAAACTATACAATATAAAAAAGTCTACACAATATAAGAAAGGGATAAGTTGTCACTACTAAAAAGTTAAAAATAATAATTATTAACGAAACATGATGTCATTGATAAATGTTTAAAATACTTATTATACACATGATAAGTTGGCAAACATATTATAAAATTATATAACTCGATAATTATTATACACTTCAAAAATTGTCGTTACTAAAAATCTATACACAATAAAAAAGTCTACACAATACAAGGAAGAGATAAGTTGTTACTTCTAAAAAGTTAAAAATAATAATTGTACACATGACATATTGTCACTGATAAATTTTTAAAATAATTATTATACACTTAACAAACTGTCCTGCTAAAATTTTTAAAATTATTATTATACACGGGACAAGTCGTCACAAATAAAAATTTTAAATAATTATTATACATGTGACATGTTCTCTTTGATAAAATATTGAAAGTAATTATAATACATGAGCCATGTTATCACTGATATAAATTTTAAAATAATTATTATACACGGGACAAGTAATCGTTGTTACATTTTATAAAATTTTAAAATAATTATTCTGCATGTGAAAAATGATTACTAATACATATTATAAAGTTATTATACACGGGATAAGTTATCACTATTAAATTTTCAAAATAATTATCATACACATGAAAAATTGATAAACATATTCTAAAATTATATTAGTCAATATTTGTTTAGGAAAAAATTTATATAAATTGATATTATTATTGTTTAAACTTGCATATAAAAAATTCTGAAATTATGTAATCATTCACACCAACGTCGGTAATCAAAATGAATTGCATAATTTTCGATTACTTTTATAAAAAAAGCAAACACATACGAGCACATCAGGCAAGTAAAATAATAAAGTTAATAATTTTATTTTTTTGTTTGAAGAAGCTAAAATAAAGTTAATAAAAAATAATTCAAAAGAAAGATAAATTAAACTAATTTAATCATTATCTTTAAGGTTTCATATCATAAGACACGCATACAATACACTTTATCTTTTCTCTTATGCAAAAAGTGGTTTATGAATGTTAAGAGGAAATTAGTTAGGGACTTGTGACTTTGTGCAAATAAATAAAATATTGTATTTTCAATGAAAGAGGAAGATAGCATTTCTAGCGACAATTGAGATTACATTCTTCTGATTTGACTTATAAGGACCCGTGTGATTAAGGTGTTAAGTTAAGGTTGCCATCTTTACAACAAGCTTGTCCACCTTTATCTTTCTCCTTTAATTTGAATTATTTATATAGTTAGAAAAAGATATTGCATTAATCGAAGGTACATTTTCACATTCTTTCTTCTCTTCTTTCATTCTTTTAATTTTATCTCTCTTAATTTTATTCACTCTTTTCAATAAAAAAAGAAAAATATAATCAAGAAAGATAGAGAGTTAGGAGAAGGAAAAAAAAATCCAATTTAGTATTAACCGTTTATTTATTTTATTATATATACGAAAGGTAGAGAGTTAGGAGAAGAAACGAGAAAAAAAAGATCCAATTTAGTATTAACCGTTTATGTATTTTACTATATACACACACGTATATATAGGGGATCAAATTACACCAGTGTAATGTTACACCGCTCAATATGGTTTTACTCGATACATATTTTTTAAATTTGACTGTTGGATTGTAAATTTATATCACATAGATTATTCATGTAAGTTTTTACGAAAATTTAAAATCGTTTGATATGTCATTCAGATACACTAAGATTAATGTTGTTCCATAAAAGAGCATAAACCATTAATATTGATGTATCTCAATAACATATCAAATGATTTTAAATTTTCATAAAAATTTATATGAATGATCTATATGATATAAACTTATAATCCAACGATTAAATTTAAAAAATATATATCAAGTAAAACAATATTGAACGGTGTAACATTACACGGAACCTTCTACGATACCCTTACAAATGAGAGTCTATTGATAATTTTATTTTCTAAATCAATAAATTAACAATAATTTCAAAAACGGACTAGCAGCGCAAACACTCTGCTTAAGACACATGCAACTTTGCATTAAAATTTAACAATATATCCATTTTTTTTACTTGATTCTCTATATATGGTCCGCCTTAAAACCGGGGCTTGTCTCGGTCAATCTCGTGACAGTTGGCCCATAAGCGGGTCCAATCATATTACTCTTATAAATGTTAATCCGTCTCGCTATACTTAATTTAATTTTAACCTAATTTTTCCTTTCATACTTTTGCATTTAATATTTATCTAAAGTAAAATAAAATTATATTCCTAATTAGATGCTATATGTTTGGAAAGGAATAACCGTTAACTCGTCTCGTTATATTTCTTACTTATAAATGTTAACCGGTCTCGCTATACCTAACCTAATTTTTTCCTCCACACTTTTGCATTTAATGTTTATCTAAAGTAAAATAAAATTATGTTCCTAATTAGATGTTATTTTTTGGAAAGGAATAACCGTTAACCCGTCTAGTCTCTTACTTATAAATGTTAACCTGTCTCGCTATACTTAACCTAATTTTTTCCTCCACACTTTTGCATTTAATGTTTATCTAAAGTAAAATAAAATTATGTTCCTAATTATATGCTATTTTTTTGGAAAGAAATAACCGTTAATCCGTCTCGCTATACTTAATCTATTATGTTACGTTACGGTACCAAGGACGATGTCATGGAAATATTATGTTATGGTACAATACCAACGTCTATGTTTCTTAATATTATGAAATACTATATTACAATCATGACATTCATCTAAACTATTTTGTTACCTATTACCGTAAAATATTACCTTCGATATGACCCGTGCGTTAGCACATGTCGATGGTCTAGTTTATTTAATTTATAAAAAAAAACTGGCATGGAATCAATATCAACAAAACAATGAATTAAGTTCCCTCAAAAAAAAAAAAGAAAAAGAATTAAAGTCCTCCTTAAAAAAAGAGGCAATGAATTATGTCAAAATCAGGAAAAGGTAAAGGAAAACACGTAGTATTTCTTTATTTCGTATTACTGCTTACTATTCGGTAGTAAAATGGGTTGCTTACATCAAAATGGGTCACTATCAGCAAATGGTGAATATTCTGTTCCTTTCATCCAACCAAGTTATCTACTTTTGTCTTTTTCCTCCATGTCCGAAAACATGAATGAAAGTTCGCTTGGTAGTTTGTTGTCTGTTTTCTTTGTTTATAGTAATAAAATTCTTCTGATTGGAATTAGCTACGGTCGCTGGGCTGGGTGGGTTACTTGATCACATCTACCACACCTTCATTTCTAACTACTTTTATATTTATTTTTTTAGAGAAATTCACCTTAAAGATGAATAAATGGGGTGTCTGGGGTTCGAACCCCGACCCCTATACAAATTGTGCATTATCTCTTACCAAATGGTTAACCAAATGAGCTAAGCTCACAGGAACAACTAATTTTATATTCTATTCCATGCATAATAGTAATTACTAACTTATATATTTTTCGTCATTTAACTCATCATATTCTCCCACAACAGATAATCAATACAGGGTACGCATATGTTCATACCAATAAATACGATATTTATTTATACTTGATTCTTCATAGTGGTGGATACGACAAAAACATGTATACATGGTTAAAATACGAATAATATTATCGTGTAATTGTAATTCAATTATTATTGGCAAAAGTTGAAGTTCGAATTTTAGATTCCATTTTTCTGCACTCTTGAAATGTGTAAATCTAATCATTATACTTAGCAAAAACAAAATGAATAGTTTATAATATTATTTTTTTTTCATTATAATTGATTTTTTTTCAACGTATGATTTTACATGAACATCGACGGTGATTCACTTAAAAATATTTAGGCAAAATTACATTAATAGTCCCTTACTTAATTTAAGTAACATTTTAGTCCTTTATTTTATTTTTTTCATTTTAATCCTTTATCTTTTTAAATGTTAACACTATTATCATTTTTTTTTTACAAAAACCCAGCAAATATTGAATCAAAAAATATTTCATTATACAATATCGTATAAAGTTAAAAATAGTTTATATATAGATATATTGACAAAACAATACAATATATAGCATATTAGTATAAAAAAATTAAAAGAAACTTGGAAAGACCACGACCTCTGATGGTCCAACCTTTAGCTCCGTCCCTACCCACAACATATAAAAGAAAAAAGGAAAAACAACATTCAAGGATGGAGGGTAGTTATGCATTGAGTTGGCTTTGACTACCCCAATTTTTTTAATTATTTTTTTGATAAGTTAGTATATTTTTATGGTCAGTTTGATAAAAATAGTGGTGGATAGCTGATAAATTATTTGATAGTTTATAACCATTGATTGATATAAACTAATTGAAATGTTTGCTAAAATTAATAGTTTTTTTTATAACAAAAACAAAATGATATTCATTCTTTCAAATCGAGAGATTACATCATTCAACACCGCTAAAAACAAAAAAAGATGAATCTGCGAACAAACTCACAGCATCCAAGTTAATAACGGCATAATGCCTACAAAAATATATGATAAAATTAAAGTGACCGAAATATCCATGGCCTCCGGATCTGCAACATTGACGCCCAAATCTTTGATTGAATAATCGATCTTTCAATATGAATCAAATGAACACCGCACGAAGACGAGAAATCAAACAATGCCGCATAAGACGACGAACAACAAACCATCACACTTAGATGATGAAATCACAAAGAAAAAAACCTTGATCTATGTGAAAATCACTTATTTAAATTGAAATAGAGAGAAAAAGATGAAGATGAGTGATTTCAGGTCAAGAATTGACTCAAAACCACCCCTCAATGAAGAAACTCTAAGAGAAAACCTAGATAGAGAAAACTAGAGAAACCATTGACCAAGACTTTTACATAAATCAATGGTTTGAATGGCTAATAAATGTAAATATAACATGCCCTTTTTATGTAGTAAAAAAAAAAAACTTAGTTTTATTCATGATCCAAATACACCGTGAAGCCATCACATTTTACTTTTACGCTAATGCTGTCAATTATCATTCTGGAACAACATTATACATTCTTTTTTATCAAACCAAATAACCAATCGTATGAAAAAAAGAATTCTTGTTCAAGTATTTGCCATTAATCGAGGCAATGTTATATCTTTGATTGTTATGAGAGTTAATCTTTTCGTATACTGCATTTAATCTTTTATTTAATTTCATACTAAATCAAAAAGAGTAAAAATTGATATTAGATAAAATAGTAAGGGTAAAAGTGAAAGAAAAAACAATAAGTTATAAGCTCAAACGCTATTTAAAATAGCGTCTGAAAAATAAGTTATGAACTCGTAAAATAAACTATAAACTCCTTATAAATTTTTTGTTGCCAAACATAGTTTTTTTTGTCATACGAACTTATCCAATATAGGTCAATAAGCTATAAGCTAGCTTGTATGTCCTACCAAATGGACACTATGTCTAGCTACTCCAATAATGTAAATTTAGTTAACCCAAATAAGTTTATTTGTGAAAATTATTAGTAGAAATATATAAAACAAAAAATTATCACTTTATTAAATAAATTTATTTTCTATTTTGAAACTTTTAGTCTATATACTAATTACATAAAGAGTTTTGTCAAAGACGAAAACTATCAAAATAAGATTCGTAAAAATATATTTAGTTTCTTTTATATATTTTGCCGCCTTTACTTAAAATTTTGACTAGCTTCGCCGCCTGCATTGCTATTGTTCAGAAAGACAGAAGAGAAGTAATTAGGAATTACATAAAAAATTATATATGGAAAAGGCATTCGCAAGCCATTCTTGGTGAAGAAAAATGTGGGATAAAGAAAAATGATCCAAATGACGAAAGATATCAATGACTCGATGTTGTAGAAAATGCTACGAAGACCTGCAAAATAAAAACAATGAGATAGATCTGAGACGTGTTGAACGCACTGTCTTCAAGGATTTTCCGCGTGTAAAACGCTAACCCTTCCAGATTTAACAGACCCTTCCCGGCAAGCCGAGGATTCAGAACTGACAAGAGATTTTATGTGACAGGTAGTGTGATCCAGAAAGAAAAAAGGAAGTGAGAAAGTGATATATTTTGTTTTGTACGTGAGTTGTGTTATCGGGTTTTTCTCTACTGTCTATGTGCTCCTCAAAACAATTATTATATGGGCTATTTTCAAAATTAACCGTTGAGCACAATAAACATGTGGGATATACACGTACTACTACTGCTTTGAAAACCAATTCTTGGCATAAAAATAGGGATACTATTCAGCCAACTTGTTGAACACGTTTTGAGAGGAGGAAGTCAAAATAGTTGCTAAAATTATGGCAACATATTATACATAAGGTGAAAACCTGTTTATATGCTTTGATGACTCTGAAAGATTAAATGAATGGTTTGTTAGCATATAAACAGTCAAAAGTAATAACTTGAGTAATTAATTAATAATTATGATCAACTGAAAATATTTTTCACTTATTCTAAGTAATGTTTATATTTGAACTTTTGAAATATAAGCAAATATTTACAACACTCGATTCACCAAAAGAGAGTGAAGATATTGAACTTTGCAATTTGCAAGTATCTTGGATCAAACCTACAATCACCTTTGAGTCGGATTCAATATAAATAGATATGAAACCCTTCCCAAAAGTCACGTTCAGACCTTTAAGAATGGCCTATAATTCTGAGAGAGTAAGCAACCCCAAAAAAGAAATTCCCATGGTGAGTCACACCTTCACAAGACACCATAGTCCCACGGTTAATCACATCATCCTCTCATTCAACTGCACACAACCAAAATAAGAAGGGATCCAATATATGGACAAGAATCATTGTTGACGAGGATTAAAACACAAGGATGGAGAGATAGTAATAACTTATTTATTTTTAAATATTCTCATGCACTGCTTCAATCATCAAAATACGACCTAGAGCCACCACCATGGAGTACCGTTCATATTGTTCAACAATCAAGAATCGATGTTATGCATCAAAAAGTCTATAAAGGAATAAGAAAGAAATCCAAATAGCTCACACCACAACTGAAAATTAATTGTAAATGACTCACAAGGAAGCTCCACCATGCTAGTGTTGATGGAAATTAGTGTCAACATCTTTATACTATTTTCTTTATTTTTCCTTCCCAAAAATAAAGTGTTTTTCGAAAACGACAGTTTGTCTTACCTAAAGATCACAGCATATAGACATCCTAATTATTTTATTGAATGGGTGAAGCCCGTAAAGGGGACACTTGTTGCTCCGATACAATGTTTAGCATCAGTTGTATTCGACAAAAACAGTATTGTATTACTAGAACGTTGGCACATGCGACCTTGTGTTGTGGTTTTTCTGCACCACATGCACCAACGCCGACAAGTCATGTCACGTATCTCTCGTTTCAGCTCATATTTTTGTTCTTTACACCGACTGTTTCATACATATACTTGGGTTTAGTCTCACAAAGAGTTATTATTGTGAACAAATTACATTACATCTCTGAAAGATAAATTTTAATTGTTATTCAATAATTAATATATACTTGTTTGGGACTAGGCAAAAGCCTAGCCCGTCACAAATTAAGGTCTAATTACTCAAAGGTCCAACAATCGAAGCCTACCTTAAGTATTGAATCCTCTTCTATCAATAATAGTCTATAACGGCTACTAATGGTTGGTAACGCTCATTCAATCTTGCCATATTGGACGCCTTTCATAACGGCCGCCCCATGACTACACAACGGTCTCCTCGACCCTATATAAAGAGCTCTTGACAAGCCCACAATGTATTGATCTCTTTATGCTCCACTCTCACTCTTGATCATACACTGACTTGCAGCGTCGGAGCACTTGCATGTACAACATCCTCAAAGCGCCGCCATCAGCGATCGGAGCACCTCCTTCATCGGTCCACCACCATTGTGAGTATCCTTACCCTCTCCAGGTAAATTCTCTGTTTGTTCTGAACAATACTCAAATTTTACAGACGATTATAAATCCAAGTTGTAAACCGAAGCTTCCCTACACATTTTTTTCAACACCAGTGGAGGAGTGGATTTCTAATGTGTAATCATCACATTGTTAGCGCAATTTATTGATTTCTTGCCCTCTAAGTAATCTATGAAAGATGATGAATGATGAGATTATGATGATGAGAATTAGAGAAGTGAATAATTCGTTGTAACTTAATTTTCATTAGTAAATGAATAGAATGTTTACAACCTATTTATAGTAGTTGCTTGTTAGTCAAGTAACAAACTTTAACAAAATAACTAGCTATATGTCTGTAACTAACTCCTATTATTATGGATTAATATCTCAACACACATATGAGAGAGTAATGTGAAATCTCTCCATAATAAATTTACTTCACGTAAACTTTTGTCAACAAGAAATCTCATATCAATCAATTGCAAAATGACCTCAACCGATATGAGATTCAGAGTAATTTACAAGGTTTCAGTTAGGGTAAAAGTGCAAGATTAAACTAATACTAAAATTATGCAGCAGATAACTAACCCTTTTGTTTTCTAATTTGCCATATGTATGAGCAGACATGTCATATTCGTTTGTTGGTACCCACGTGAAGGAATGAGAAACACAATCACATATTTACAATGCTTGAAGCCCATACATATGCCATGTACATTCAATGTCCCATTGATACTCCAACGTTTATTTTATTTGTTTTTCTTTTTTATCCTTTCGGATTTTAGATTTGCCGATGTTTAATTAAACTTCCCAGACTCATGTGTAGTTATTTTGAGACATATGAACCATTATATGCCACACCGGTAAAATCCAAGGGAATCATGTTTGATTAATTATAAACTGCACAATAATTCAAAATGACGGTTTAATTATTATTGCAAAACTACAAAAGCGTATGATTATAACTTATTTTTTTGTTCATAGGAGGACGATTCTCTTTGCATTGGATACCTTGTCAGTTCCAGTTCAGTGAACAATAAGAAATGCCGGTACATGCATTGTTAATTTGGCCCTGAATCGAAGCCTTCTAAGAAATTTAATATTTACAGTTTTACACGT
>Ga0315914_1000968_pt1 | contig 40679 bp, 22 predicted proteins | sample MpolenodulesMG_FD_203920 | JGI IMG/M metagenome (GOLD analysis project Ga0315914, IMG submission 203920) | Medicago polymorpha root nodule microbial communities from Los Angeles, California, United States - elongated nodules | ecosystem: Host-associated > Plants > Roots > Nodule | place: USA... | reverse complement strand
ATAAAAATTAATTTTGATGGCAACCACCCCATGTATTTAGGAAATGGGACTATCATGGTACTACTCTTTCTACTAAAAAGTGCTGGTGAAAGGCCTCAGCACAAATTCGTCAAATTTCGTATAAAATCATCCGTACCATATAGCACCACTCTTAAGAAAATTTGTATGAAAGGAATTTTTTTGCATTATTGTAAACTTTCAAATAAATTTAGGTGTAATCAGAAATACGTAGGACAAAACGTGAATAGAAAAATTCTTAATTATACGTCTAAAACTAATGTTAAATAAAAATCTTGTGTTAGAGATAGATAATAAGATAAACATTAATAAGCTTTTTAAAATAAAAAAATGTATATTATTTTAATTACTGATCTATGTTAAAAACAAAATTTAATATACAAAATATTCACCAATTTGTTGGATATTAAAATAGCAAACTAATATTGAACTCTGACACGCAAGTCTGAATTATTTTTTACTTTGGCAAAGTTTAAGATCAATTGGTATTATTGCATCAAACTTAATTTCTTTAAAAGAATCTTCAACAGTGAAATTTTTTATTTGTTTAAAGTTCGGGTCGATGTCACGTTAAAATATTTGAAGGATCAACTGGATGAAATCAATTAAGGACTCAACTCCAGAGACACGAGGAGCGTGAAAGACGTTCAGTATGGACGTCCCGGTTTATTGCAGTCCGACAAGATAATGCTCAAAGACGATGACTATGTGAGGAGCATGTTCTCCGCAATTCGTCAGTACCGCATGTTCCCGAGGATTGAGATGGATGCTACCTTTGCTCAGATCGCTTGAAGATATTATCAAGAGTTTGATTCTGCCACAAGATTATGTTTAGGTAGCATCATTATTATGTAGTGTCTTTATTTTGTTGGAATTTAAGTGTAATCCTTGTTAGTTTGCTGAAGATGTTGGTATTAAAGTGTCTTATACTTAGGGTAAAGGTTTGCACGTCTCTTTGAAAACCCAAAAGAATTAAGAGAACACAACATGTATTTTACCAAATCAACTATATAGGTTTTCACATCGAATTCATTCGTATAAGATGAGTGTGACGAAAGAGAATTCACTTCTAAGATGTTGTTTTATGCTTGATCACGCTCCTCTGTCAATTGAAACTTATCAGTTGGCAGTGCAGTATGATTAAGTTCAAAAGAATGTATTAGAATGCATTTTTTTTTGTCGCTACTCATCTTATATGATAAAATTCAATGTGAGAACTTATATAATTGACTTGGTAGAATACATGTATTGTGTTCTCTTCATTCTTTTGAGTTTTCAAAGATATGTGCAAATTTTTAAACCAAGTATAAGACACCTTAATACCTATATTTTGAGCGAAATTTCAATAATTTAATTTAAACTCATCATCATGATGATACCACATATTTATGGAGAATGTAATGTAACGTAGATGAAATTAAAACTAAATAAAATTGTATATTTTTTGAATTGATTTTGTGTGCTTGTGCAACTTTATTCAAATTTATTCAATACCAAAATGCGCAACATAACCAAAAACATAAAAAAAATCCAAAAATAAAAGACATTACAAGTCATTAAATTTAATCATCTACATCGTCACTTAAGTCAATTGAGTTGTCGTCGACAGTTCCTAGGGCACCTGCTTTTGGTTATAAACCAAAATGACATGTCCTTCCCAGCCTAGACTGATTGTACACCAACACCTTCAATTTTTATTTTTTTTACGGATCCATCACATTTGATATTGTGCCATGTCATAGTGGTTTTTGCTTACTTCTTATGACCCTCATTTTTCAATTGAGCATCACTCAGTTTTTGGGACATCTCTACACAATGCAAAAATCAATGGTCAATTATACTCTAATCATTAACAATTTCTACTCTTTTTTTTATAAGGCAAGAGCAAAATGACATCCAAAAAGAGCGACGCCCAACTAAGTTGGTACACTACTCTAATCTTTAGTAAATTGCTCATATGTATTATTAAAAAAATGGGGGAAATTATATAAAAACTGGGGGCACATAAACATAACCCAGAAAATCCACATAAAAGTGTAAGTTGACTCCAAACGAAAAACACACAATACAAGTGGTTCATCCTCTAATTAATCCTAAAACTAATCAAAGGTCTTCACTGCGGTGATTGAACCATCTGTTAACACGGAAGCGAGTCCATGTACTATTAACTCCCTACAACAATGGACAACAAGCTAAACGACCCTTTTGAGTCCACATTCCAAATCAAAATCAAACATAGTTAATGGAGAAACTAAATCGGTGTATGAATCGCCTGCCAACACAGAAGCGATTCAAGATCCATCAACTTCCTGCAAAACAACAGCAAGCTACAATTGCCCTTTCGAGTCAAACCGTCTGAAACAAATCCAGTAGAACACGACATCAGTACACAAACCACAACACACATTGCAATGAAGTCTAAAAGGTCGTCATCATCATCTGAATGCATTCAAATGCATCTTGAGTAAATAGTGAATGAATCAACCACTAACACGTATTGACTCACGTACCATTGACCCCCTATGACAAAAGACAGCAAACTTAAATACCCTTTCGAGCCAAAATAAACCCATCGATCAAAACCAACAACAATAACTACCAAAAAACATCATACCTGAGTTTTGAGAAACCACCACGCCACTATACACGACGTTCAAATCTACCAATGACTACCCGAATGGATTTAAGATTTCAACTACCCGAAACAGAGAATGAAACTAGACCTGAAATGGGTGAGAAGAATCTGATGAAACCAGATCGGGAAACCATAAACAGGGAGAAGAGAATCAAAACTCCTCCACTATAACAAGAATCTGATCTTCAAAGAACACCTAAAATGACGAACGATGATGGACTCGCCCGTTTGAAGAAACCGACCGCCGGAATGGTCGCCGACAATTTGAAAGTGATGTGGAGGTAAAGACATGTTGACTCCTCATCGCATCACCGCATGCAAAGGCTACATCGTGTCCACAATTTCTACTCTAATCAACATCTAACATTTCAATAAAAAAAACTAACCGAGTTATGAAATCATAAAAACCTAAATATGTGACAATTTATCCAAAAAAAATTAACAATTCAATTAAAAAAGCAAATGCAATAGGATAATAAACACTTACTTTATTTTGGGGTTGTAATTGGCGTTGAATCTTGGAGAAAATTGCAACAATGGTGATCAAAACCGCAACAATGGAGCTTTGAAAATTCCTATAGTGTTGTTCTGTTTTTATAACAGAACTCAACGTGGGTTAACTCACGTTAAAATCATCCATGTACTGAGCGTGACTTAAGTCATGCAGGAGTATTTTAGAAAGTTTGGTTGGGTGAGCAATTCTTGATTGAAGAAGAGCAATTTTCTTTGTAGCATTTCCTTGGACCGACCATAATCTCCACTAAGTGCATGTTTTTGGATTTACTTTTGGAAGTGTTTTCGATTATAATTGATTTTGCCTTTTAAAATTAATTCTATTTGAACTAGGACCTGTAACTTTTGCCTTTAAACTTGATTTTTATACTTAAATAAATATATTGTTTAACTCATTTGATTTTTACCTTAAAACCCACTTGTAACTAAAACTAATTTATGAACTCAATTTGCATCTACAATCATTTTGAAACAAAGTTTTTGTTGGTAAAGTAAAGGAAATACATTCATTTTAAAATGGTGGGAGTAAATAAATAATATTAGAATCTTATTAACAAGTGTCTTAAAGATATTGTTTAAGAAATTCACAAAAAGAAAATTTATTTTAAAAATAAGTCAAACACATATAAAAGTCATGCCTACATAATTTTCAATGATACAATTATTACTTTTGAATGTTTAAAGAATGTCCTCGAAAAATTTGTTAACGTGTTCCATAGTGTTAATATAAATGAGATATTGATTGTGATAAGTTTGTGTGTATGTTCTTCTGATAAAGAACTGTCTGCCATACAAAGAATATTATGATATATCTCATTCACATAGTATAGTATAAAAACAAGACAAAACAAAATATAAAAAGTATATTGATGGGATCTATTATATTCTTACACAGTGATTATTACGATCTTGTCTTATACATTATTACTAGTATTTACTGGTCAATCCAAAGAGAAACAAAGGTCAAACTTTGACAGTTTGTATAATGGTAACAACGAAAGACACTTAAAAGGACCTATATATTGGTGCATAGGCACAATCATATACAATATCAGAAACCTCCCCGTGATTTTCACCTCTGAAAAAGTTAAATGCTTTTTTGAGATTTCATTTCTAAGGTTATAGGGAGGGGAGGGGGGGACACATTAAGGGACAGCACCTACCATAGGGCATAAGGTATTATCAGTGACATGTTAAGGAATTTGCAGACTCTTCCTTTGTCAAGTCCCTTTCTCTCGATATTTTCCCCTTTCACAATCATGATTCTGTTTTCTTCTATTACTTTTCACACTCTTATATATGAAGCAAAGTAGAATCTTGTAGAAAGAGTAGAAAAAAAAAGTGTTTTGAGGGTTTTTTTGAGGACCCTTTTGGATTTGAAAAAATGAGTAGTTGTGGAAGGGAAGGTGTGGTGAGACAATATGTAAGATCAAAGGTTCCTCGTTTAAGATGGACACCTGAACTTCATCGTTGCTTTGTTTATGCCATTGAAACTCTTGGTGGTCATCAAAGTATGTATATTTCTACATTACTTTATTAGATGTTATTTTCTTGATTCATTTCTATTACTATGGTTAATTTTTGATGAAAAAAATTTCATATATTTTTTTCATTAATTTGTAGAGGCTACTCCTAAGCTTGTTCTTCAGTTGATGGATGTTAAAGGGTTAACAATTTCACATGTTAAGAGCCACTTGCAGGTTGATTTTGATATGCTTTCAAAATTATATTTTAGTCTATTAGGTTTTTATTTTTGTAGTGTTAATTTATTGGGTTTTTCTCTTGTTTTGTTTAAACCAGATGTATAGGAGTATGAGAGGTGGTGACTCATGCAAACAAGGTACAAAACAATGTCTCATCTTCCTTAGTATAAAGCTTTAATATTTATTATTCTTTATTAGGGTATTCAGATCATTGTTTTGTTTAAAATATTTTTCATTAGAATGTCATGATACATCGATGCATGATGATTTATGCATCGAAGCTAGGCATGCGTTGTTGCTCATCAATTGTTATTTCCTTACATGACTTTTGTGGCTAAAAATCAAAGCCTATGAGCTAGTTTCCATGCACAAATTTGGAAAATCTGCAACTATATATACCCACATTTATTATTATAATTTTCTTATATATGTATTGATGTAAGAATAGTTACAGAAAGTGTCCTTTTTAAATCTTCTTATGATGTATTTTCATGAAACATTTTAGTACTATCTAATATGAATTCATTTATAGTTTGTGTTACTTCAAATCAAAACATTGTTAATGCTATTTGGAACATTTCTCACCAAACTTACCAATCTAATTTCCTTAATATGTGTTGGTTTATATTTGACAGATAGGACTACTTTCGTACATAAAAAACAATCTTTTCAGGAGCATGATGATGATGGGTTTGGAGATCATGAATCTCTTGGAATGGAATCTGATTCTCTCTTTAGCTACAGAAATTTCTCCCCAAAAAGGTCACCATAGCTTTATTTTCATCTTTAGAAATAATTTCAAACTTTTCAAAGGACTTAAAAGTGGTATAGTGGGGGCATGGTTTAAAATCGTCCTGGTGCAGTACTTGTATTGTGTGCGATCATAATATCGTGACCGCACGAAATCAGCCATATTAGTGATTGTTCAATTAAGATTATACGGTCTATCAGTAACTTTTTTGATTTTTTCAATAGTCTTATCTTCATTGAATGACCGCAATTACTAATGTAGCTTTCTACACACACAAACACAAGTCCATTCTTAATATTGTAGAAAATTATAACATGTTCAGTATCAAGGTGGCTTTTCCGAAATCACCGCGAACCACTCTGATACCAAACATACACTTAATCAATTGTTGTTATGACATTAGTCGCGCTCGAATTTATTGAAAACCTTGATGGTGAAAAAGTTAACAAAACTCTTTTTAAGAAAAAGTGGTTGGACTTTTGCTTGATTTTAGGCTTTACTTTTCCATTTTATGGTTTAAAAAAATAATATAATTTCATTAACATTTGGATTCTCTTGATATATATCAGAGCTAGAATCGAGAAGACAAATTCCCTCTCAGGAATCCTTGAATGCAGAGAAAGAATATGTGAAGAAGTTCCAAATCCATACACTACTTTTTATGATTATGTGCAGGACATGGTTCAGCAACAGCAGAAGGGAATAAAGGAGATTTGTTTTGTTGGTTCAATATGGCATACTCCTCAACCACAATATTTCACAATCTTTCCTTTGCTACCAAAACAAGAAACTGATTTGCTCCAGGTACTTATTTCATACAAAATCAATCCATGCTTTCTTGTCCTACTATTATTACTTTACTATTTGCTTTTTGGGTAGGGGTGGATTGATTTTGTATAGTCCAAACATAACTTTGGTTAAAATCTAGTAGATATTAGATTAATTTAGCATTATATACAAAAAAAAGAATTAGGCCAAACATTAAATTTGACTTTAACAATAGTTTTTAGGTTATATTTTTATGAGTAGAAATCGAAACTATAATCGTAATTCTATGATTTACAACACTCACACACATTGCACATCAACCACTTGCGTTAGATTTCAGTTATAAAGATTTTACATATTTTAAAAATACATACTAAATTTTATATCAAATTAGTTTTTTGAGAAAAATTCAAATATATATCACTTTTTTAAAGTTTAATTTTTTAAAATAAATAAGCTCATTGAAAGATTGTGGGGGCTCTCAAGCACCATTTTTAGACCTCAGTTTGATGCCCTATGCTTTTTTATTTTGTGTACCTTTCCCATTTCATTGTCACAATGTTACTTAATTAAGATAGTTTAAGATAATGAGAAAAATTTGTAGATTTCACATTTCAAAGTGGATATAATTTTTTGGGGTCCCCTTGTTGGTATTTTCTTGATAATTTTTTAATAAAATTTATGTGAATAGAGTTGTTATTAGGGATATTGACCATGAGTTGCACTGTGACAAAAAATAATAATCATTGCATCGAATTTGTACACTAATCATTTCTACATTCAGTGGTCCTACCAAATTATTAAAATTGAGACTTTCTCACGTTCAGTGGTCCTGTTAAAATATTGAAATTGAGAGTTTTTTTGAGCAATTGAAATTGAGAGTTTCTGTGGCATGTCTAATGGAAATTCAGAGTGGTCCTTTTGTTGCATTTATGTCAAAAACACCTTTTCACTAATAAGACATTAGTACTACCTTAACTAAAATGAAAAGGACAAGTATTACAGTTAAAAAACACCAGAGATAAGATTAGTTAGTTAATTATGTTTTCTCTTTAATTAGTTTGTTTGTTATCTCTAAAGATTAGTTTGTTTGTTTTCTTTTGATACTGGAGATTACTCGGTTGGGTTTAGTGGAAGAAGTTAGTCCCTTCCAACATAACGAATCGAATATGATTAACTTAATAAAGAGGAGCATTTACATTTAATATCTGATAGCGTATCAAATAGGCTTAACTCAATAAAGAGAAGTATTTACATTTAATATCTGATAGTCTGACAAATAGGATTAACTCAATAAAGAGAAGTATTTGTATTTAGTGTCAGATAGCGTAACAAATATGATTAAGTCAATACTCACTAGAGGGAACTTATGAGGAAAGGAAACAAAAAGAGTGAGCTTCCTCTTTCCCTAACTAATAAAAAAGTACCAAATCAAAATATCATGAAATTTTCATCAACAACTCTCTTAATATTCACCTATAAAAATACATGTTCAAGGAAAAGTCATCGTATGTTGGATTAATCTTGCTATAAATCTAGTTTTTCATATTTAATACCTCTGTCTCAAATAAGACTATTTTTTTTTTGTTGTTACCAAATAAGAGTACTTTTGCATAGAACAAACAATTGTCATTTTATTCCTTCAAAAAAAATTGTCATTTTATTTTTTAGTATAATGTTAATACTAATTCTTTTCATCTAATGTGTGCACCGAATTTAAACAATTATTTTAATTTATACTTAAATATGTGTACTTATGTTATTTCCTTAAAAAATGTACTTATGATATTAATTAGTACAATCATTAATTGATAAAAATAATTTAAGAAAATTATGACTTTTATTCATTTATATATTTTTTTGAAATCTATGTGAAAAACCTTAAACCACATTGATTTTGAGATGGAAAGAGTACATTTTTCATAATATCCATGTCACTTTCTTATCTCTATTCTTTGTTAACATCTTTTTGCAGGTTACCAAGTTAAATGAAAAAAAGCATGTGAATGAAATTGGCAAGACTAAGAGTGTACGTGCAGAAGATGAAGAAGATATAAGGGGTTGTGAGTTGTCATTATCAATTTCATTGCCCAATATTTCCCCTCAGAGAAGTAATGCTTCTTCAGCCAATGATATGAGAAACTCTGGATTTAGCAACTATATGGGTTGTTCCACTGTCCAAAACATAACTAATTTGGACCTATCTTTGGCCATTTGAACGTTATAACTATATTGTTTTTTTGAATATTATTAATACACATATGGATGCATGTTTGGCCATTTGTACTTAGTACTAACATTCTAGGAAGGTACTATACCTCTTGGAACAAAACATATGGTATATATGCTGAAATTTGATGTCAGCTTAGGGGAACAAAAGGGGAAATCCTAATTAATGAAATTTTTAGTAGCTTTGTTAACTCAATTACTGGATTAATTTTTAACCATATATGTGCATTTGAATTTTTAAAGGAATGCATTTGTTATATTTGGTCACTCAACTATTGAAATATGTCATTTGAAACAATCACTTTTTAAAGCGCGCTAAAATCAAATTTTAGATACTTTTGCATGACAAAACAAATTAACCTCAAAGTTAACTAATTAAGGCTACCACAAAATCTGATTTAAATCAAGCATTTTGTCATATTTCAATGTATAACACTTAGTATAAGAGTTTCAAAGAAAAATACATGTTTTCCTAAAAAAAAGAAGGATAACTACATGTTTTTATCTCTCCAAATGGAAGAAATGGAGAAGATCTTATCCCATGTTTGTTTAGGTTAAGACGAAAGGGCATTTTTGTCCAAAATGGAAAAAATGGACAACATGAATTTAATCCAACATCGTGATGATACAAATGTAATGTAGCACAACACTTCGTTTATTGTCCGATTTGAACGTAGATGAAATTAAAACAAAATAAATTTGTCGTATTCTATTGTTTTTGAATTGATTTTGCGTACTAGTGTATGTTCAGTTAGTGTTTATTTTGAAAATTAATGAATTGATCTTTCTAAGACATGCTCTTTAAAAAATTTAGGAAATGAATGTTTTTAAAAAAAAGTAGTGAATGATTGGGAATTAAAAAAATGAACATAAGGTATATTGAATGAATAAATGTGGTAAATGAATGTAGTGATAAATGGTGATGTATATTGTAAAAATGCATGTTGAGGGGCTTAAAAATACAACATTTCTGTAAAAAAAAATTGCTGGTTTGTTAGCTTACCTAAAATCAACGCAAGCTAACTCACGTTGACCACCAACATGAGTTAACTCACGTTAGATCAGTGTGAATTAAGTCACGTTGGATCTACCGAGAGTGCGTTAACTTACGTTGGAGTTATTTTAGAAGTTTGAGGTGGGAATGAGCAAAAACAAAATAGAGAAAATCAATTTTTTAGAACTTGGCCAATGTTAAGAAACATTCTCACATTAACTAGAACTTAGATAACTAAATTTGAGTCATTTTCACATATGTATATACTCAAGAACTTTGTTAAAGTATCCCACATCGGATAAAATATGGCTTGAACACGTGTTTATAAGTGTGGGTAGTCCTCACCTTATAAGACGGTTTATGGAGTTATGTTAGGCCCAACCACAATTTTTAAGATGGTATCAGAGCCTCTCAAAGACCCATAGGGCCACCAACTATCAGGTTTCCGCTATCAGACCACCCACCATTTATGTCCTCGAACCAAGCCCAATAGTGCTGACCGTGAGGGTGTGTGTTAAAGAGTCTCACATCAGACAAAATATGGTCGGAACACATGTTTATAAGTGGGGGCAATCCTCACCTCACAAACCGGTGTTGTGATGTAGGATTTTTACATGTCATAAAACTATATACATGTGAGTATAATAGGATCGTTTCCACAGGGAGTTGCTTATATCTTAAGCATTTCAACATCATTTATCATATTAAGTGTTTGAGTTTAAAATGTATGTTTGTATAAACCTAAATTATCTATATAACATAAAATAAATAGAGAAGAGATAGGGCTATTTCGCTTGGGGTCAGAGACACTCAACCAAGCGTAACAACTGCAATCTCTCGATCTAATAACAGATTCTAGCTTTTTAAACGATATTATCACAATCACTCAACCACATCATTCGTGTCCAAATGATATCATTATCTCTAAGGGATCGTTTAAATGTCGATTTTCCAAACTATTTAAACAATCACAAATTCGATTGGATCGTTTAATCGATGATTTCCCAATCTATTAACCGATCCAAAAGCATGAAGTTCTTGATTAAAAGTGATTATTAAAGATTAAATCCTATGTCTAGAATGAAAACTTAGATAGATTGTCATTCTATTCCTAGATCCAAAAGTATTTGCCAATATCATTTCAAATCTCAATAAAGCTTTAAATACAAGAATAACAACAATATTGAATAAATAAGCTAGAACCATATATTAAAAGATCAAGAGTTTGCATAATAGCTTGTTTGAATACCTCAAAATCCACAAGGGTAGATGTAGCTACATATGTCTATGCAAGCTTGGCAAAAGATGAAGATTCCATGCCTAGATTCATGATGTCTCAACAAATCTTGGGTTGAATCTACTCTTAACTACCTTGCTTTGTGTTTCTCTCTCTAGAAATGCCATCTCTCTCTCTAAAAATCGGGAAAATAGCAAAAAGAATGAAGAAGATCTACCAAAAATGAGAGAAAAGCTATTTATATGGCTGAAGCGGACAGCACACGCTTAAGCGAGCGGAGGACGCTTAAGCGTGCGGCTGGAAAACCTTTTGTTGGCCATTGAAAAGCTGCCACGTGTGTCTTATCCACTGCAGATGAAGCACTACGCTTAAGCGTGCTGGAAGCGTGCAAAATCTGGTGCTCTCTAGAACTCGGACGCTTAAGCGTGCAGCTTAAATCTTGGAAGCGTATGGGAAACGTCCTGAAAGCGTGGAAGGGCTGTGGCTACTGGAACTTGCACGCTTAAGCATGTTGTGGATGCTTAAGCGTGCAGATTTTGGTTCATAAGCTTCTTTCTTGTTCCTTGCTTGTCATTTCCTACATAAAAGGGATGAAATCATGCATGTAAAGCATAAATGGTAAAAGTACAACAATTGGTAGCTTTTCCTTAGATAACTTGCAGAACAAGTCACTAAAATGCCTAATTTAACATACAAATTATATTACTTTTGAGCACTTATAATTTTGTGGGGTTGTGTTAGACCAAACTACGATTTCTAAGACATTTTCTCTTGTTTGTCATGGTTGCCTCCCAAAAATTGATTTCGAGCTTTTAGACAAATGACTTCTAACTCTTCTTGCCCGTTTTGTGGTTGGCCTCATGAAACTATTCTGCATGCTCTTATAGATTGTCTTAAACTAACACAATTTGAATTGATCTCCATCTTATGCGCTCTCATAACTTTACCATGACTTGTATGGTATTATTAGTTTAGTCCAACGCCGTAAGATGAAGAGGTCTCTTTTATTTCTAATTGTCTAACCATCTAGAGATCTAGAATGACATCGCTTTTTTTAATGAACACGCATGACATGATTGGTATACTCACAATCACATTGCCTCTAGTCATGTTTCTATTGCTACTCATCTTGACCACATTACTCAACCTTGTTCTCAACGGAAAATTTATTGGCAATTTTTTTATGGCATGATTAAAATTAGGACAATGTTAATTAGTGTCGATATTGGTTAAAAAATCAAAACAAATAAATTTTTATAAAAAAATGATGTAATTATCACTTGATCAAAATAACAATTTGTATTTTTAAAATAAAATTTCAATGCGCATGGATACTGATTAACTAGTCCCTTAAAATTAATGTGAAATATTTTTCTTCTAGACACATACTCTCTCGTTCACTCACGTGGCCCCATATAGAATTATTTGTTAAATATGTAATGATTAGAAACTGTTTAGGTTTGCTCAAAAAAAAAGAAACTGTTTGGGTTGTTAAAATAAAATTGTTTATGAGATCTATCATATTTTTATGGAGGTATAGAGTTAGACAACTAATTAAGTGTTCATTTAGCATTAATATTTTTTTTCTCTCTACTATATCAAGCATTAATATGAAGAAAAAAAATATGAAAATTGATGTGCACACGTGAACAAGTAAGCGTCTATTTCAACCCATTTTAAGAGGCGTTCAAATGTTGATACTATTATCTCTATCAAATTAAATAATAAAATCTTTTTCTCGGCACATTTATGATTTGGACTGCTCCTTAAAAAAAGGATTTAGATTGTGTTCATTGTGACTGAAGTAAGTAAGTCATATATGATTAGACTCATTCAAGACTTTTGGTTTGAAAGTTTTTGGTCTTTAATACTTCTGAGATTTGGGTTTTAAACTCTTAAGAACCTTAGGCTTTAAACTCTTAAGAGCCTTAGGATATGGAGTCTTTGGTTTTGGCTTGTTCATTACCTTAGACTTTGAAGCCATTGGTCCTGATTGGTTCAAAACCTTAGACTCTGAAGTATTTGGTTTAGAACCCTAGCTTTTGCATCTTCTAGCATATAGTGGGAATACAATCCTTTCTTTGCACAACCAGAACAAGACAATTTCATTGGTTTCTCTAGAACCTCCATACTCTTATGGGGTTTATCTTTCAAGAATCCAACTCCTTCTCCTTTATTTCTGCTTACACCATAAATCGTTGAAGCTAACTTACTTCTCTCAATGCTCATTATAATAAACACCTAAACAACAATTTCATGCTTATCAAGGGGTTTCATCAGATCACTTCTAAACAAACACTAAACCTCTAACAATGCTTAAGCTTCTTTAATAAGTTTGAAGTTATTTGTTATAATGTTATGTAATATGCTGTCAAATTTTTGTAATGTTGAGCATTTGTTCAATTTGAACTGTTTGTGTATTGTTATTGTAATGTCGAATTTGTGTAATGTTATTGAATTATGAATGATTGTGTGATGTTATTGCTTACGAGCGAGTACTGTTGTTGAATTTACTGTATTGCTTCTGGAATTGCGTTTATGAGTTAGAGGTGTTAAGACATGCCTTTTTGTGTCCTAGTTCCCAAAAATAAGTGTTGTTGATGCCTAACATAGTGCAACGGCAGTTAACAATCATCAGTGTCAGCAGTGCTTAACCATCATTGTAGGAACAACAATTAAATATCAATGGGTACAAAATAAAAGTTGGTTGTCGTTTGGAATATTTGGGTCTCATAAGGGTTGCTGGGAGAAAAAAAGGAAGCCTAAAGAGCAATTTTCGCTTGTGTCTACCTATTGCATGAAACTTACCTAGGCCCGAGCCCATGTTTTAACCGTAAATCCACATCTTGTCTCCCGTTACTTGTTTTATATAAAGGACATCGCCTTTTCATCTTATACTTCTCCATAACATTTTTTCTTTGTTTCTCATCGTGTTCTTTGTTTCTTTATTTTTTATATCTTCATAATATATTTTTTTATTGTCCAGTGTATCTTTCTTTACAATGAATTTTTGTAAAATTTCACTTCCTCTATGAATACATTGATGATCTCTTATGTGATTCATCTGAATTCAATTTGATCAAGTCAATACTTGTCTAATGGAAGTTTCAGTTCTGATAGTTTGACCAACTTAAATATCTTGAATATGTTCTCAATGTATGATCCAATTGGTCTAACCAACAGATTTGATCTAGGTTTGTTAACAATTGGTGAATCTGAAGATGGCGATGACGATGCTCTTATGAAAACAACCTTATCTGTCAAAAATCAAATCAACGAAGTACCAAATGTATATCATCAATACCAAATCCTCAAGTTGATTTACGTTCATTTTTTGTCATATATATCAATACGCATATCTTAGTTTTTCCTTATTATGGATCATTTACGTCACAGCAATGAATTTTACTCTTATTGATATATGAATATATATTTCTCAGATCTATATTATTATTTTCATTTATTTTAAAAAAATTCAATTTTTTCGTATCTCAAAACATCTTCATTTTACATGGATCTAATCAGCTATAGTGATCATCTTCTCTACTTAATCACCCTTCTCCACTATCTCTCTCATTACTATTTATATGAACTAATCTTTCTTTTGACTTTTCACTAAAAAAATTGTACTTTTCACCCTTTCAGATCTGATTTTTTTTTTTTTTTTTTTTTTAAGTTTATTCATTTTATCAGATTAATTTGAGAGAAGCTTCTAGAGTATATCTAACATTAGTTATTTTTTTTGTGCAGAATAGAACACATATACCTTCGAACGAAAAGTTCCGCTCAAAGCTTAAAGTGATTCGATTCATACTCCATGAATCTCTTCCAAAACATACAAGCAAGAAGAGGGTGACTCAACGGGAGAGGGAAATGTGAAAAATCATATGAAGGAAAGAAGGAGGACGTTGATATTTTTTAAGACATACAATTGTGCTTGAGTAAAATGGAGACTGGCTCAAGCTCAAATGTCATGAGTGATCTAATAGTGGAAAGATGTAAAATAGAAGACTATTTTGACGGTCCTCTAGGAGGTGTAGAATTTTTTTAAAAATATTAATTGACTTACATTTCATTGTTGTAGCGATATTTTAATGATTAATATATAGTAATTTTTTTTAATGAAAAGATTAATTTATTTTTAAGGATGAGAAATGGAGTACAAACGGCCTCCTATCCATTACAAAGTAGACAGGAGCTAACTAACTGAAGAGCACCCTCAAAAACTCGAGGCAAAACAAACTGCAAAAAAAAAAAGTACAAAAATACACCCCCTACTGGAGAACAAAAACCACACAAAATAGGATGAAAAAATAATCCCAACAAAACTATGGCTCCAAGAGATAAAGACCAACCCGAACCTTAAAGCATAAGTATCGTTCCAAGACTAGGGCCATCCCAACATTATTTGGATCCTAATATGAACTCTAAAGAAAGAAATCAATGAAATAAAATAGGGATATTTTTGAATAATAATAATATTTTAGTTAAATGTGTGAATCAATGTTTTTTTCTTCTAATGTGAGGCCTTTTACATAATACTGTTTTGACCTTTAAATGCATGGCATCCAATTTATTTTGGGATACCTGAAGCCTTACCTCTAATTGTGTGGTCCTTAGATGGGTCATATCTATGTCCCACTTGTACAAAGTTAAAGTGAACCCATAAGACATCCGTATGAAGAATTTCTTAGAGGAGGATTCAGTTATATCGAAGACAAATTCTACACACAAAACTTTTTTGGAGAAAATAACATCATACCACCTTTTCCATATTTTGGGATGAAGTAAAAATGTCGGTCAAAAAAGGAACTAGCCATTTGAAATAATAGCCATTATTTTGTACATTTGTGTTTTTACTTGTCGGGCAAGTTTCTTTCAAAAACTAGTTGTTATACTTGTGTTTTGCTTCTCAGCTTGTGATCCTTGAATTTGATGTTCTTGCACACTTTTGGCTTCAGATCTATCATCATTCTTTTTTGTTGTTACCTAAAATGCTGTGATAGAACATATGCTTCGTTTTGACCACTTTTCTTCCATTTGTATTGGGGAACCATGTTCATGTCTTAACTCACTTATTAATTACAAGCAGTGCATCTATATTGACTCTTTTCCCCCTTTTATTTTGGGGAACTTGTACTTTGACTATGAAAGTTCAAAGCTTATATAAAGATGATACTAGTGGTTGAAACGATAGACGGCTAGAATGCATGTAGTATCCATAGTCCTAACAATTACCAATAAAGATGAAATGATATAAGGCTAGCATGCAGATTAAAATGTATAAAGTTCAAAGCTAGTATAAAGATGATATTTGGTTGGTCTAATTTTGACCTTTTATGATCATAACCAATCAAACTGAAATAGACTTAAAGGTTGTTGTTGTTGAAATGTATAAAATTCAAAGCTTGTTTAAAGATGATATTGTTTCCAAAACGGCATTTTATTAATAGTAATGTTTTTTTGTCTGATTGTACTAATAAATAATAATAAATCTTTTTTTTTCTTCTATATTTTTATTGGTGATAATGACACTATATTGATCATTCGGTATGCTATTGAATTTTGACCAAATTTACAGGATCCTTTTCTCAGCTCAAATATTAGGGACCTACTACCGGCACCCTGATTTTTGCTACTACAACTTGTTTTTTTTCCTTTCAATTCTTGTTGTGTTGTCTTTATGTGGAGTATATGTTTGGACGACAAGAGTCTTGAATTATACTACCCGTTATTATTCATCTGAATAAATTGTACTTGTACGTTAGACTAGCACGTTAATTTTGTCAAAAAATTCATAGTCATAGATAACACTTCAAATTTAGTCGGAACAAAATATATTCAAGTAAAGTGATTGAAATCACAAAATATTTATAGTGAGCACGAGAAGTTACATAAGACTTTGCTCATGCGTCACAATGAGCATCATATGAGAAAGTATCTAAAACCACTCAAACAAACACTGAACCTCTAACAATATGTTTACATCGATTCTTTGTGATGTAAACTTCATTATCCATCAAACATGCTTTAGGACGGGATAAATATCTTTTTATAGTATTCGTTCAAGTCTCGCGATTTATGATATTACTTCAGGCGTTCAACCCATTTTTAATCTCTATCTTTTGCCCGACACATTTAGGATTTGGATGAGACACTACAATTACTGCGTGGAACCCACATCCGCACAATCCCACGTTACACACCTCCATAGCAAGTAGCAAATTCTTATCTTACCCCACTTCCTTAATCTGTGTATCTACCTACTATCACAATCATCATGCCTTCATAACTCACTCACTTTCCATTTTTAAACTCACCGTCGACACCACCGAACATGACCGCACCGCCGACACCAAATGCAGCTCTCACACCCGCCGCCGCCGCGCACGCTACCATCTCATCGCCGACGATCCTCTTCGTCGTCGTACCTCCATACCGCCACTAACTCCGCCTCCTCCATGTCGCCGCCTGAATCCCCCTCCCTCCATCCCCATCACATCCTCATCGTAGCGCTGTGTTTCGCCGCCGTTTCTCTCTCCACCTTACTCCTCTTCAGAGACGCTGATTACTCTCACTTCGCTTCCTCTTATTCCTTCCGTTTTCCAACCGTTTTTCCCTCCGCTTCAAACGATTCCGCCACGGTCAGTTACGTCGTTTTTCTGTTAAACTTTACGATTTTTTTTGTTGAAATTGTGATGATTTAGAATGTGTATTGATTAGGTTATCTTAATTTGATTTTAGTAACTGTTGTAAGAATAAAATGTGATGGTTGTTGAGGCTGAAATTGGATAAATTGAAGCTAGATTGTAGTATCATTTTATTATATGATGTATAATTTCATATAGTTGATGAAATTCACTCTCAAAAAGAGGAAATGTTCATCTCCCTCCGAGAACCAAACTAACAAACCAAAATCCAGTGTTGTTAAATAGCAGCGTTATGGTGCTATTGCATAGCGGAATTTGAGCAAATCATTATTGTTCTTGTGATACACTAATTAGTATAGAATATTGTAAAATAGAGGCTATAGAGGCACTACAATACTGTTGCATAGCGGAATTTGAACAAACCGCTATTTTCTGCGATTCGCAATTGATAACACTACAAAAAACACATACTAGGGTCGTACTGGCTAACTACTAGTACTAACAAAAGACATATTTAGATATGTTTTTAGGGTAAACAGTCATTTTGGTTTTGAATGTGAAAGACGTTATCACTCTAGTCCTCGAGTGTATCGACAAACACGTCCCAAGTGTCTCTTTTGTTAGTAATTTTATGTACTAAATTGGCCAACGAAAAACACATTCGACGACTAAACTAACTAACTAAAGACACATTTGAGGACCAAAATGACTAACAAAGGACACATGTAGGTATGGTTTTGTAATTTTCATACATTCCAGGGCTACTGTGAAAGCGCTTCGCATATTCAAGGACCGAAATAAATATTTACCTTATGTTTATATAGTTCTAATACACTCGAGCACTACATCAACATTGACTCACTCAAATACCAAAATGTCTTATTACTAATTGTTTGCTTGAGAAAGATTGATGACTGTCATGAAAATGGAGAATTTTTTTATTTTATTTATGGGATTTTTACATTTCTAATGATTGGTTGTGGTTGTGGAGTAGTTGAAGGTGGAGGATGGGTTATTTAAGTAGAATATTTAAAATGCAATCAAATGCGAATGATTAGTTAAGTGTATATGCCGATTTTTGTTATAATTTGTCAAGCCCTTGGGCCGCATACCGAGTTTTTTTATTTAAAAAAAAAAAGATTGCTGCTTTGGAAATATATTGATTTCTTCATTGCAAAATATGAGCAATTTTAGACGTTTTAAATCACTTTAATCAGTTTAAGATACATCAACTTTTAAGTTATGTTTTCCTGATATTGAGTTCTCGTCAGTTAGTTGTATTGTTGGTCAGTAAGATGGGAAGTGGACAGAATTGTCCTTGCAAGATGCAAGAGTTTCTATAATTAGGTCACTTTTTGGTCTTGTGAATATAGTCAATTCAATCTTGTTTGTTTTTCAACACTAAATTCTTTCTTGCTCAATTTAGTTTCATAAACATCGCATGCCTGACAAAAAACATTATTTCAACTAGATTCTGATTATCATTGACACTTTTATATCCCATTCCCTCTCCTCCACTACGGTTGAACCAGTCAATCATGGGGTATGTTCTTTAGTAAAGAAGATTAGGCTAGCCCGACAAAATAACATGCTTTTGAAAAGTTGGCTAGGCCAAGTGAAATTATTGGGCCGAACTTTTCCGTAACCGTAAGGACACACTGGATTGTGCTTGACCCTTTTTCTTGTTTGAAGTTGGGAAGATCTACCAAAATGGACAGTCTGAGCCCAACTGACAGATCTTATTGTTATTGTGGTTTTTTTTGTGTAATTGGAATTGGACACAAAGTTTTCACATACTTTGTTCTTTCGGAATTGATTGTTCTGCAGACTAGGAATGAATATCCACTTGAAAAGATTCTGAATGAGGCTGCCATGGAAGATAGAACTGTTATATTGACCACATTAAATGAAGCATGGGCAGCACCAAATTCAGTCATTGATCTTTTCCTGGAGAGCTTTAGAATTGGAGTTCGTACTCGTAGGCTTTTGAATCATTTAGTAATTATTGCATTGGACCAGAAGGCATTTGTACATTGTCAGGCTATACACACCTATTGCTTTTTGCTTGTTAGTGAAGGTAATGATTTTCATGAAGAGGCATTCTTTATGACTCCTCTCTATTTGAAGATGATGTGGAGAAGGATTGATTTCCTGCGTTCAGTTCTTGAAATGGGATACAATTTTGTGTTCACGGTATGTATTTCAATTTTCAATCACTGACCTTTTGTTTATAGTCCTTAAGGCCTTGTTTTGTGAACCTTGGGAACCTTTTCAAAAAATGTGAAGTTTTCAAATATCCTCTTAAATTTTTCTAAATCTAATCGCAACTGGTAGGATAACAGTAAATAGTTCCATTGCAGTTAAATTTACAAGTATTTTTTATTTTTATTTTTATATCATTGTATCTTGGGTGTTTATTTTCTTTTTCAGATAAAAACATTTTCCAAATAACTGAAAAAATCTATATAAAAAGCTCGGTACATTCCTAAGGTGTCTTAAAAAATCTATATAAAAAGCTAGGTACATTCCTAAGGGGTTTTAATTAGAAACCTGTTCTGTATTTCTCTTCTAGGATGCCGATATCATGTGGTTTAGGGACCCATTTCCACGGTTTCACGACGATGCAGATTTCCAGATAGCGTGTGATCATTTCACAGGTTTCTTTGACGATGTACATAACAGACCCAATGGAGGGTTCAACTTTGTCAGGTCCAATAATAGGTCAATAGAGTTTTACAAATTTTGGTACTCCTCACAAGACACCTATCCCGGATACCACGATCAGGATGTCCTCAATTTCATCAAGGTTGACCCTTACATTGTTGATATCGGACTGAAGATGAAATTCTTGGATACAGCTTATTTTGGTGGGCTTTGTGAACCAAGTAGAGATTTAAATCAAGTTTGTACAATGCATGCAAATTGTTGTTATGGTATGGATAATAAGCGTCACGATCTTAAAATTATGCTTCAGGATTGGAGACATTATTTGACCTTGCCTCCAAGTTTAAAGAGACTGTCAATTATATCCTGGAGAGTTCCTCAAAAATGCAGGTTGGCCATGTACTCCAGCTTTTTCATACTTATATTCTAATCTTGTTTTTGTCTACCATTCTTCGTATGCTTTTTTCATTAATGGGTTCTTATTGGGGTGAAATTTCTCTCAGCCTTGATGCCCTCAAGCCCAGTGATTCACCAGAAAAGAGTGTTCAAGAAGATTAAAGGTCTCATTTCACATGTTAGTTTCCAATGCATCAATTGGACATTCAGCTGAAATGTGTTACACGAAAGATTTTTTTTATTTTTTTTCAGGTTAGATATTTTTTCAGCTTAGCTACTGTAAACGATAAGAATTGAACTATAATGCTATTAATGTATAGACAGCTCTAGCCAATATAAATTTGAAAAGAAAAGTCAATTTTGCTAAACTAACTATTGAAGGAGGTATCTTTACACTCACACGATTTAAAAGATATAACATACTCTTCAATTCATTGAATATGTCTGTTTTACCCAGTTTGGACAACATTATGGTGATTGTCCATTTTGTATCCTCCTAATTATATAGTACCACAGAAGATCCAAGAGAGTTATAACTAGTTAAAATTTGATTACAACTAGCTGTGGCGAACAATTGTAGTGATTTGATAGCTAGTTTTTGAATATATCTCTGATGGTGAGCCGAAGCTGATAGGAAGGAAGACCTTCAACCCCTTTGAGGGAGAATACCCTGAAGCAAATGCATGTCAACGATCATGATGGCCTTTGGTATGCAGATATCGTTGGGACATGAACCCTTCTCTTGCTTATGTTTTCTCATTCTGAAGTTTGTAATTCAAGCATGTGTGGATAAATGTAGCTGCTGTAGACTCCATCCTACCAGTAAATTTTGTCAAATTGATTTCCTTCCAGCCCTATTGTTACTCGGGGGGATGCCAATGCTATGTTGCCAAGGGAACCAACTAAATCATTGTTTGACAGGGTGGTTGTTGACAGTAGTATACTATTTGACCTGTTGCTCACCAAATGTGCATTTGAAAGTTTTGTAAAAAATATTTGATTTTAAAATCTTCAAAGCAATCAATTGATGTTGCAAATAGGTGGGCCAAGTAGAAAAAGATATTGATATGATATCTCTTAAAAATTTAGATTTGGCCAAACTCAAGATACAAAATTGACTTATACGGTGAATGATGACTCTCACTTATATAAACATATTTTCTGGTTATATCTTATTCAATGTAAAACTCTCAACTCACTCCTCTCACGCCAATGACTAGACACATGGAGTGTGATCCGAGTGACTTGATAGTGGGTGACCTAATAGATATTAAATGGGTTAAAATATCATCTCAAAGTTTAGGTCGGACCAACTTAACCATACAAAACCCGCTTATAAACTGAGATCTCTTCCACCTATATGAAACTTTCAACAATATTAAAGACACTTCTTGAGTGATCATTATAATACTTGAGTCATAAGTTGTTGAAATGTGGTTGCCCTGTTTGTTAGTCCAGAAGGCTTCACGAGTCATTCAAAATGGCCCTTGTATGTTCTTTGTTGCAAACATGGTGCCATGGAAGGCTTTGAGGCAACACTATTTGTATATGCACAACCGGAGTTAGGTGTGTCTCGTGTCGTGTTTCACTTTTAAATCGCCCGATTGTGATTGCAACAAGGGCCTCATTATGAGAGCTTAACTACAACGACCATGTTTTGGTGTTTTCTAGGCACGACTCATTGTTTGTAGGCATCCACAACCTCGTGTTTTTCCATCTAAAATAGACTTGAAGAAATTGACAAAAGACCCGTGAAGAAGGAGAAATGAGCGGCTATCATGTTTTAACATTAACGGAAGAAACACTTTAAATTTAGGGTTTCCTATGCTAGACAATGAATCAATGATGATGAGAATTTCACCCCTCACAAGTGAATCATAATCTCTTCTCTCACTTGACATACATTTCAACATGCGTTAATTTAGTGTTTTTATTTTTATTTTATCTTTATTCTTTTTCGCAATCAATCAAATGATGAAAAGGTCCATGCAAATCAACTGTCTTATTTTCTTAATAAAGCTTAATCCCTCAATTCACAACTGAGTTTCAGAGGGGTCAAAGTCTTAAAGCCCTTTCTAAGGATTGTTCTTATACAAATATAGTCACATAATAGCATCCACAATGGATAAATCTATTTTTTAGTATTTAAATGAGTCTCACATATACACATTACTTATTTATAATTTTTTTAATATTAATACATAATAAACATTCAATTCCTCCAGCCTAACACTTCACACAAATTTCTTAAACATGACATGTTAATCATCTATCAATAACTGTATACCACTATATTTCGTGTTTTAGTATTAAAAATATGTGGGACCCGCAAGTAAATGAGATACTTATTGAGAACCCCAAACTCATTAGGTACTCAAATTGTTTTCCCATAAAGTTGATCCACATATCAGAAGTAAAATATAGAGAAATTGTTTCTCCTATCCATCTCTACTCTCTAGCACCCTCTAGAATCATTGTTTGGTCCCTATTTAGAATGCAAAAAGAGAAAAATCTACCATAATTTAACCACAACATTTTAACAACATAATTTAACCACAACAATTTTAACAACATAATGTAACAAAGTAAAACAACAATGATAATTATTGCAACAACATAATTAAATACAAGCAAGACCATGAATCGACCAAACTAAATTCTTCATCGAGCCTATCAATGCATGTCCTGATTTCTTCATAGGTCCTGAGCTGAATCAAACATTCTCGAGTATCATTAAAAGGTTACACCAAGGAAGCATCTTCCTCGATCGACCATGGTTCCTACGTCGTCGTTTTCGAGCTTCATCTGGGTGAACCGAGTGTGCTTGAGTCAATCGAAGTATGACGATACTCAACACTATCCATCCCTCTTATGTTGTTGTGGTTGAAACGACCATTAATTTGATCTAGCTGATCCTTCAAGCAAGACAATGTAACATTAACACGAATGCTAAATAAATTGGGTTTTCCTCTGTTATAATACACTGCATATATATTAGTGTTCATGATTATGTGTTGTAGTTTACATGTGAACCAAACACGCCAATTGGTAGAATGTTATGTGCATTGAGGACCACATAACTTGTCCGTGCAATGTGGACCATAGAGAAATTATGTACGGGACTGGTTCGCATTACATAATCCAAAATGTGCCAAACCCCTCTATGCACAAGTTTTTACACAGTATGGGCACATTTTAGATTATATAATCTGAACCAGTATAATTTTGTTTTCGGATTATATAATTTAAAACATACCCAGAACATGGATGACGTTGTTATTAGCAAGGTTTGGATGGTTTTTTGATGATTAGCAAATTTTTGGTCAAGAATCCGTTTTACACGTTTCTATTGACTATAGTTACAGTCTAGGTGATCCTTTGGCTATAAATAGCCCTTCTTTCTTCCATATTTTTCATTCTAAAGTTCAACTTCTTTTCTTATTCCGTTTTGTTTCTTATTTTCAAGTTGGGGGCGGGTTATGATGTCATGGTTTCACTATTGTCCATTCATATTATCGCCAAAACTACTTTGCGGTATTTATAGGGATAATATGATGGTCAGCACACACCTTTGTGTTATTTTGTTGGGTTACTATAAATGGTCAAAGTGGGTTGTCCCATATCAATTTGCATTTCATCTTAGTTTGTATATGAGATTGTTCAGAAAAGTTTCCATCTTCTCATGCTCCATAATCTTGTGTCTCCATCTTCTTCCTCCGTCTTCTTGTGCTACAAATTTAGCTTTAGGTGCCAAACGTGTTTGTTCTATAGAGTGTTTTTTTGTAAGGATACTACAAATGTTATGTTAATGTAAATGTATTACAAAATTGTGTTTAATCAATAATTGGGTTGAATTAATAAATTTTGTTGTATATTTTAAAGAGTTGTGTTATTTTGAACAACCATTTTTATGACAACTTTTGGTACAAGCATAAAGTTACAAAGAAATTGAGGTATTAACACAAAAACCAAAATAATAGAGAGAGAAAGTAAAAACATAATATGAGTATGAAAGAGAAAGTTGTCACAATAGTTGTTAAAAAATGGTTATACAAATATCATTTTTTATTATGTCATTTTAATAAATTATGTAGAACTAATAAATCGAATTTGTACTGTCCCCGTGAGCTTAGCTCAGTTGGTAGGGACATTGCATAATTTATGTAGGGGCCGGGGTTCGAACCCCGGACACCCCACTTTTCCACATTTAATTGTGTGAACTCCAGCCATTAGACTATTAGACCAAAAAAAAAAACGAAAGTAAAATACGTTTCAGATTATAAAATCCAAACGAAAGTAAAACTGCCAAAATAGAGTGCGCAAAAGAGATGAATAGCTTGAGGAAACAAATCCACAAAATATATTAGTTATAGGCATGCTTTTTGTTTGGAGCCTAAGCTGAAGTTTTTGATTGTGACCTTTTTTTTTGTTGTAGTATTAGTCTATTGAGTTGAGTTATCAAAATTCACTTGTCATATTGTGATTTAAGAGTAAAAAGAACACTTAAGGCCCTATTTTACTTTCTGCGTTCTGCTTTCATTTCATATTTGAACTGATAAACCTAAAAGATAAAGATCCAAAATCTCCTTCACCATTGTCTTTTACAATTTTATAAGACAGGTATAACATTTTTCAAAATTTTAAAAATGTTTTGTTCTCATTATGTTTTGAAATGCATTCTTCCCAACTTTTATTTTATCTTCTCTCTATCACAATTGCTCACTATATGATTCTTTCATCTTTTTATTAGCAATTTAAAATAAACACAAATTTTAGAAAATGAAAAATCGAGTTTGTCTCTAGAAAGTAAACAACCCCTACTACATTAATGATGTAAATTTTGTAATTTTACATATTTGCATATCACATTCTGCTTCAATATTTTTTTTATCTATATATCAAGTTTGAAATTTAGTTGGTCATACTCATACATATTTAGTGATGCACATATCTATCATACAGTGAAAATGAAAAGTCGTTCAATGTAGCACAACTGATTCTATAATTTATACTCATGTCTCAAAGTCATTAAAACATAAAAATCAACTACAAATTGTAAACGAAATTTGACATGTTTGTAATAATTAACTGGTGGGATAGGGTAGACGAATCTAGGTTAGGCTAGATAAAGGAGGTAGTATCTACCTGCTCCTTCAACATGCATTTTCTTGCACGTCTTTATTCAACAAATGTACTTTATATACTTTGAATTTATTACCAGTGGCAAGCATTTTGTTACAATAATTCAAACTTTGAAAATTCTACTAAACTTTTTTCTGGTAAAGAAATATGGGTCGAGTTAGGATTCTCTTTATTTTATCTTCATTTACTAGTATATCTTTTTATTATTACAATTTTTGAATATTTTAGATTGTATAAACAATGTTTAGACTCAAAACATTATATTGTGTTTATACTTATAAAACTATAGTACTTAAAAAATGGAAATAATTTCCCTAAAAAAAATGGAAATAATAAAAAATAGAGAGGATACTAACTCCATTAGGTCACCCATTTTCTTTCCCTTTATTTATTTGTGTGGTTATAAGTCTTCACTATATATTCAACAAAAGTGACAACATAATTACAAAATTAAATTAAACTATTTGCATGGTGGAATTTTCACCAAACAAAATATGTTGCAAAAGTTTTAAGAGCTGCTAAAAGTCTTAAAGATAGCGAATATGCATCTTTTTTTTCCTTTGTGCATTGTGGTTTGTGGATTTCTTGAAGGCAAAATGGGATAAAGCTAAATATACGAATGATATATGTTATAAGGGAATCACTTACAACACACAATTAATAATTGGGAATCACTTTCAATGACACTTAGTCAAGTGATTGAAAAAGAGGCATCAAATAAAAACATTTTTCGTCCAATATATGCTTTCCAACTCAAAACAAGTATAATGATACATATTTTGGAATACAAATCTACAAATTTTCTATGAATCTGACAAGTTTGGTTAACCAAAAAGGTTTCATAATTTTATCCCAAAGCAAAATGGCCCATTCTATTTCTCCTCAGAAAATTCTAACTTTGGTGGCAAGGTATCTCAATTATATCAACTAACTCAACTTAGAAGAAGAAATCTTTGGTGGCAAGGCATCTTATTAAATTATTCCCAAGATGGCTTTCCATGTAACATAACGGTTTGTTTCAACCACACTTATTTCTTTTATCTTTATAATATTTTTGCTATATCCAATAATTTTGACAAATAAGATGAAAATTAACTCCCTTTATACTAATCGATGTCGTTCCTATTGCATGAGATTCTCCCTGCTACAATGAAATTAAACTGTTTTTTTAAATAAATATTTAAATAATATTTTAAAAATGATAATAGTGTAAATAAAATAGTTAAAATGAAAGATATAATTGGAAGAAAAACTATCACATATAAACTAAATATTCCTTTTTATATATAAATATAGATAAATAGATAATCGAAGCTAGCTTTCCTTGCCCTCACACCAAAACTAACTCATGTTTTAGATGATAGATTATCCATAAGTTATTAGTTTTTCTTTGTTAATTACTTTATTAAGATAAGATACCAATTTTAGTATGTAAAAAAATCAAATCAAATCAAAATAAAAGATGTGACAGATCATTTGATAATCCATAAGGATTAGTTGGACAGGTCCACAAGGCAAATGGAGAGAAAAAATATTTCAGGACACAACAAGGTGGCACAAACACAAAGCATCGTGAACAAAGAATATAATTCTTAGCAATAGTTTTTTCTTTCTTTCTATTCTTACACAACCAAATAAACTTTTTAAATGTGCTAAAAATAATTACCGTCATAGTTTTTTCATTTAATTTTAGATAACAATTTAATAACTTAATTTTTTTTATATATGAATTTTCAAACTTTAAATTTATGATTTTATTTTTCTGTAAACTCTCAATCTTTAAATTTATGGTTTATTTTCCTGTGAGCTTTCAATATTTAAATTTCAATTGCGTGATACAATAGTGCAGACATAAAAAACCATAGTGTCACGACTATAATTGCGATTGCGAAACCCTAATACAAGAATGACTCGTAAAAAGATTAATGTTGAAAAAGTTGCTATCCTTTGTGTCGCATGCACATGCAAGATGCCTTAATACATAGCATCTTTTTTTTTCTTTCTATTTTCACAGGGTGTAATTTAAATGACATAAACAGTGTGTGACTTTTGTAGCATTATATATTCTCCACAATGTCTAGCCATTAGCTACATGCACCAAAGAAATAGAGCTAAAAATAGCAATAGGTGTGTGATCAAATAAGTGATCATAATAATGATGATGAGGAAGCAAAAACAAGTAGAGAAGAAAACAAACACCTTCCTACTAGAAAAATCACCAACTAAGGAATACCAAATCACAGCTCCAAGTCATGATGATCAATATTATTCCAAAGTCACAACTATAGTCACAAAAAAATCACCTCCTCCAATTGAATTTCCTACCTCACCACAACTCATATTTGGAGAAGAAATAATTCATTTCAGTCATCCACAACACCCTCTCTCAATGGTGGACCTTCCTGACCTATTTATTTGTGTAGGGTGTAAAGAATATGGCTCTGGCAAGAGATTTGTTTGTCAACAATGTAATTATCAACTTCATGACTTTTGTGCTTTGGCTCCTCCTGCCCTTAAGGCTCATCCTTTCCATTCCCAACATGCAATGTTGTTCCATTCCAAACCAGGTACTAACTCTCTCCCTAAATTTTACAAATTAATTGTTGAATTATTTGATTATATGATTTATAACTTTGTTATTAACAAATTATTATAGTTTAAATATAATGATTTTTTTCTGTGACAGAATTTTACTATAATGATTAAATGAAGTACTAATTGGTATTTACATTTAAAATTATTACAAGTTGTAGATGTCTATGATACATTTTTTTAAATAAAAAAACAAATTTACTCTTTAAGCATCTAGCAATTGCTCACATGCACCTATCAAACGGTAGCTAATCGTCGTTCGTTGTTAAATGATAGTTAACTATTGTTTGATACTTTCTAAATCAGTAAAATCACTTATTGAATAGGTTCATTTAAATCGATTTAACCAATTTAAAAAATGCATGAAGCCCGGGACGATAGTTAACTATAAATGAAATATTTTTATATGTCTATGAGTAATCGGTAGATCTCTAAAGAGCAGTCTTAAAATTAAACTTGCTCTCTTTTACTCCCTTCGGTCACTATTATAAACAAAAAACTACTTTTTAAGTTCATTGAATGATGGATGTATGTGGTCATTAATATATACCACATACATCATTTATTCAATAAACCTAAAAAAATACTAGTTTTTTACTTATAATATAGTGACGGGAGGGAGTAGTAAGTTTTTTTTTAGAGAGGGAGTAGTAAGTTTGTGTGTTTCGATCTTTCTAAGAGATCCCCATATATTGTGTCGCATTAAATAGGCTTTAGCTTTCCTCAATTTTATTTTTTGTAGATCCATTTTTTTCCATTTTATTTACTTTTTATACATGACATATTGGCATTTCTTTTGGCGTATACTGGCATATTCTTAAACAATGATTAGTTCAAATTCTAACCTTTACACTAATCTTAACTAATACGGGGCTCTTTAAGAAAAACCTAATTGGGTCAATCATTCAGTTTGAAAGAATGAATTAAGTCCGAAAAAAATTGAAAGAATTAAAATATGAGAATATATCCCCCCATGTCACAATTTCATCTGATGAAAGCTCCATCATCAATAATAATAAAAAAATAGTAGATGGATAATTCAAAATATAATAAATAGGAAACGGAAGATTTAATGGTGGAACTATAAGAGTGGTGAAGCTTGAACTAACTTTTTGAGCGAATCAAAATAAATAGGGCTTAATTGCAGATTTAAAAATAAATGTTAAATATGATTTTAGTTCCAATAAATATGTCAACTTTTTGTTTTAGTTCCTTTAAAAAATTTCTTTAACTTTTAGTCATCCAAAAAATTTTCATCTTCACTTTGGTCTCTCATTTAAAGTAAACTCATATGTAGAATTTCATATTTTTGAATAAAATTTAGTAGAAAAAATATTATAAGGATCTCTCACAAGAAAAATTAGAATTTTTTACCAAAACATGAATTTTTTTTTATATTTTTGGCGGTAAAAAAATCATATTTAATTTATGTTTTGTTAAAAAATTCTAATTTTTTTGAGTGATATCTACAATAATTTATACATTTATGCACAATTTCATTAAAAATAAGGACCAAAAGTAGTGATTGAAAATTTTATAGGAACTAAAAATTGAAGGAATATTTTAGAGGGACTAAAACGAAAAGTTGATATATTTTTAGGGACCAAAACCATATTTAACCCTAAAAATAAATATGCATTATTACATTTTTTATAAGCAAATAAGAATGTAATAAAAATTACTTAAAAAAAAATTGTATTAAAAAATAGAGTACAAGGCTACTCTAAGTCTCTAACCCTTGCAACTTAAAAAATCCGAAATCAACCAACAACTTAGGAAAATGAACTATCCAACATATATGAAGGGTTGCAAAACACCCACCCAATATTTAGGGGTGGCAAAAATACTCATGCCCACCGGTATCCGTGGGTAAAATCTGTCACGGGCACGGAGCGGTAGCTAACCAGGTATCCACGGGCATAATAAACGGGTATTTGACTACCCATTATTATATGGATACAGACACGGATTTGATTGTACCCATACCCACTAGTACTCATACCCGATAATATATTAAATAAATTATTAAAATATTTTTATATATCTTATCTTATTACTTAAAGTTGTTACATTATTGAAGGAAATTTTACCGTCCACCTAAGATTCTTCATTAATAAGCTATTTTTATTTTTGATTTTTTTAATTCATCTTATTAAGTTCGCAGTTTCTATTCCATTCACATCATAAAACATATCATATGGATTATGTAAGAATCATGAATTTTCTATTGATTATGTATGATTTATAAAATTTTGAATAGATTACGTATGATTGTTTAAAAGTTGAAGTTTTTTTGGTAATTAAGAAAAAATTATTTGTAAAAAAAGAATAATCAAAAATCCATAGATATCCATGAATACCCATGAATACCTCAATACCCACGGGTATCCGCATAGTGGGTACCTACGAGGGTACGGGGTGGAGACGGGTATCATATTTATCCAATGGATTGGAGATGAGTACCATACTATCTGTATCCATGGATACCCATTGACATCCCTACCAATATTCATGAGCTTGAGAGTCCGATAAAATCCAACAAATACAACTTTACACAACACTAAGAAAAGTTTCACACCTTGATCACAACAATTAATGGGCTATAGCTATCACCTTATGCACCATACGAGATAAATAGATAGAAAGATAGAGATAACGAGAAAATAAAATTTTGAATGAGTGTAGGAGAATTAAATGTGGAACATACCATTATCCTAGATTTAAACATGTTGAATCGTCATTTTAAAACTCAAAATTATAGGGAGAGTACAATTTTGTTTTCTAAATTTACTAAACGATAGTTTTTTTTTGTTTGAACGACATAATTTATTAATAACCAAATCACAGCAAAAGACAAGCAGAGCGCAACATAAAAACAACAAAACAAAAAATGTCGTATATAGGCGGAATACTTAAAATAAAACACAAAAAACCACCCAACCGAGGACTACCACAAAAAACAATCAAAACTATCAACCACAACCAAATCAACGACAAAATCAAAGTCAAACCGCCACACGACGGCAAAAACTAGACTTGAGCCAAATTCTCAAAATTCAACACAAACGACCTCCGAAACAAGATCCAAACACCTATCAACTGCTACTCGCACCGAAAACCCCTAAAAAAACCCAAACCGACAACACCCATATAACATCACCTCACATTCTCTTCAAACAGTCGAGCCCAAATAAGCACCCGAAAACTACTTATACCAACACTCATTCAGATTCCACCACCAATCGACCCCTAGTCCGTTGGAGAAGACATCAAAACAAACCCAACAACTTGAGTCTAGAAACTGATTTCCAATCTCTAAGCAAAAGTGATCGGCCCACCAACCTCTAAAAAACAAACTAAAGCATCCCTCAACTCCCAGACCACTGGAGAAGAAACCATAAACCAACCGTAAAACTTGAAACTAGACACTAACTACCGATCTCAAATCAAAAGTGATCGACCCACAAGAATTCATCCCAAAGGCACAATCAACAATATGGGAAGTGGTAGCACAAACACAATCAGGTTGGAAAAAGGCCCAGATCGAAAACAACCCAAGATCAAACCACTCAGAATAAAAACAATCCAAATTCAGACCACAAGCTAGCGGCAAAGGAGATGGACATTGTCAATTAATTCGGTCACTCTAATACCTAAGAATGTCAACAATTAAACTTCTATTTTGAGTGCTTAACAACATCTACGATGGAGCTCCTCAATATTTGGGTACTTATGAGTGAGTTTTGCAATGAGAATGTGTTCTTAATATCAAAGAGAACGTGTCCAATATATATCCCGTTTTTAAAAAATGTGTACAAAGAGAATTTGTGCTTAATATAACACCTTTACTCCATAAGTGGAACACTTACTTTTTCTCTCCAATGAAGTTACCTAAATAATACTCATTCTACGTAAAAAAATAAAAATAAATGATACTCATTCTTATTGAGAAAGATCCCTCCATTTTGGGATGGTCTAAGTAGATGTTGTTTGTACACATCACTCATTTATAATTTTTTTAATTTTAGTATTTAATAAACTCCTATCTCTCTAATCAAACATCGTAAAAAGTTTGTCCTCTGAGCTTAACTCAGTTGGTAGAGACAATGCATAAAATACGCAAGGCCCGGGGTTCAAACCCCGACCACAAAAAAAAAATCTTAAAAAGTTTATAAAATATGTTTCACAAATAACTTTACATCATTAAATTTATTTATTTTTATACTATTTATTAAGTAGGCCTCACAAACATGCGAAGAAAAAAACAATGTTTCCATAGTCATCATTATATATAAGCACAAAAATTCATAATTAATCTAGAATGAAGGTACTTATTTTTAGTTTGGTGGTCAATTATATAGGTTAAACATATGTCCACCGATGTGGATGCTCTAACATGTAAGAAGTGTTTAAGTTAACATATTTAATACATGCAAAATTAGAATATTGTTTCTTGAAATTTATTTGGGACTCCCATATTTATCATAACTACTTGATAGATGGATTAAACTGATTGACAACTATTTAAATAATTTCAAAAGCTAATTTTTTTAAGAGGAAATTTCAATAGCTAATTTTTTATCTTATAACTTTAGTGATCAAATTAATTCACTTGAAAAAAATTAGCGATCAAATTGTACATCCCTACTCTTTAACATGTCATATGGTTCTTGATTTCATTCTCATTATGGTTTGCATGAATTTTATATATTTCAGTGAAAAGTGGAATGACAAAATCCAAATGCGACGTTTGTGGCAAACCAACAAAAGGCTATACATTCCTATGCACTGCATGCGCTTTCCAAATGCATCCATGTTGTGCCATGCTCAACACAGAAATTGAATTCCCAAATCATCCACACACTCTCAAACTTACACATTCGACAACAACCACCGGGGCCGCAATAAACACCGATCTTTCCAACACGATTGTTTGCAACGAGTGCAAGAAACGAAGGTCGGGGAAAGTGTATCGGTGCACGGTGTGTAACTACAATCTTCATGCATTTTGTGCTAAGAATAAAGTTAATGGTCTTCAAGCTAATGGTATTAGGCTTCCTGAAAAACCAAGTGTTCTTTCTGCTGCTGCTAAAGTTGCTTCTCAAGTTGTAATTGAATTTATTGGTGGGTTTGTTGAAGGTATTGGTGAAAGTATGGGTGAAGTTCTTGTTCAAAATATTACCAAAGGAGGAAATGCAACTCTAACCAGTGCTAATAATAATACTACTACAAAACCTCGTAAATAATATATTTTTTACTATATATATCTTCTCATGTTTTTCTCTAGTCCAAGGAGGAGAAGGAATAGTACATAAAAACAAGTATTTTAGAACCATATGATGATTAATTAATTTGGAATTGAACGGTTAAATAATACCCACATTCATAGCATGAGTTAGCAGCTTGAAGTTATTGTATCAAAATCGGACGACTTTCATTTGATTCAAGTTGACATCAGTATAATTGATGTATCGAGCTTAAAATTATGGGTAATGTTTGATGGATACTCCACTGACTCATTCTACACATAAGATGGGAATGTGGACCCACCTGAGTGGAATGGATGGATGAGGTGTACACCAAACATTACCTTAAAATTATATTTATTGATGTGACTTTGATCAAAAAGGCTCTCAACCGCTGACTACATGACTGCGTGAAATCTCAATCGAAGAAAATCCAACTTCCATTGTGTATGGAAAAAGAATATTGTGTATCATTGGTTTATTTATATCTTCGATTTTATTATATATATACACGTAGTGATGTAAAACGATGGCCAGGCAGTAGTACAACTTCATATTTATTTTATTTTTTTCTGCTGAAAGTTTTTTTTTTGTAACATTTGTGTGTAAACTGAAAAATTTGATATAAAGATAATGTATGTATTTGTCATTTATTTTGTAAAGATTCTATATATATGTTAATGTGGTGCCCTAGTATGGTCGCTTTTAAAATAGTACAATGTTGAACTTGTAACATGCTATATCATGTTTTCATGTGTTATTTCTTTTTATTTCTTTTTATCCAATACCAATCATTCCTCCACGGAAAATTAAAAATTAAAAATTTGAATAAAAGAATCTAGAAACTGTTTCAATAAAGAAAGAAAAAAAAGTTCTTGTGGATTTAATTTACAAGCTTGCATCGATGTAATGAATTAGCACTAGGTTCTATGGGTGTCCATAATGAAGTAGTCACTAAGGCGCGCGTTGCATATGAATGACGCTGGCAAAAAAGATAAGAGGAAAAGTTTGAAGGAAATTAAAATAAACAAAGATTTTGATGCTGATCTAGAGCCAACAGACCTGAGTGGAAAAAAGAAAAAAACATGATGGTTAACAATTATATTCTCGAATTTATTCTCATAATATTTACGAAATCAAATCCGTTGATGGTATTGGTTTGGGATATGCGTCCAAGATGTCAATTATGGAGGTTTAGTTACTATGCCTTTAAATGACTTCCAAAATGGGCTGGTCGGGTTAGTGGGTTCTTGAGATGGATACCAAGTTTTAAAATAAAGTCGAAGAAGCACCTTCGTAGCTCATGCTGCAAATGACCCTAACCTCATTCCCATAATGCATACTTCTCTCCATAGCAAGATCCCCACCTTCCATCTTCTAATCAAAAACCTGCCCCAGATTCTTATCCTGCCCGCCATGACCCGAGAAAATAATAAAATCACCTTCATCAACACCACCCTCATACTACCGGAAACAATCACACCAGTAGCAACCGGTTCACCATTTGAACTCATACTCCCAGGAAAATAATCGATCCCAGCTTGTGGTTCACCATGTAAACCAACCACACACAACTCCATCCTATCCAAAAACACATTACCAATACAAATCCCATGAATCGCACCAAAAATACTCCTATCGTGATTCAGCCACAGCCCAAGTACGAAGGTACTTCTTCAACTTTGATCCCCACCTAAATCTAAGTCTAAACCTATATTTTGTTTCTAAAAAACAAACCTTAGAACAACCTAACACCACCACCACCACCACCGCCGCCCCCATAATGGCGATGATTTTTCAATGCTTATTCACCGAAGGATTACAACAACAAACCCAAAACAATGATATTGTTGATGAAGATCAAGAAACAAGAGTCATTGTTCCGTTTTCTACTCCTCAGAATAATTACCATAATTCCCCGCTTCTTTGAATGACAGATCTAGGGTCAAATAATGACGGATCTAGGAGTGATTCAGCCACAAACCATGGCTCCTCATCGTAGTAAAAGCTTTCACATCACTTCTCACTCTTGTAGCATTAAAAAAATTTCTTCTTTAGCCATAGCTAAAACACGAACTGAATCATACACCATCCTAATATGGGACATTGTTACCCAATCAAATCTAGGGTTACTGGATAAGTGTCTGTTTTAGGACATTGTTCGAAATTAGGATGGTGTATGATTCGGTTCGTGTTTTAACTAACGCTTATCCGGTAACCCAAGATTTGATTCGGTAATAATGTCCCGTATTAGGATGGTGTATGACTCGGTTCGTGTTTTGGGTATGGCTGAAGAAGAAGGAAATTTTAATGCTACAAGAGTGAGAAGTGGTGTGAAAGCTTTTACTACGATGAGGAGCCATGGTTTGTGGCTGAATCACTCCTAGATCTTTCATTCGAACAAGCGCGACATTATGGTAATTATTCTGAGCAGTAGAGACCGAAACAGTGACTTTTGCGTCTTGATCTTCATCAACAACAACATTGTTTTGGGTTTGTTGTTCTAATCTTTCGGTGAATGAGCGTTGAAAAATCATCGTCACTCTGGGGTGGTGGTGGTGGTGTTAGTGTTAGGTTGTTCTTGGGTTTGTTGTTCAGAAACAAAATCTAGGTTTAGACTTAAATTTAGGTGGTGATCAAAGTCAAAGAAGTACCTTCGTACCTAGGTTGTCGCTGAGTTGCGATAAGAGCATCGTTTGGTGCAATTACTGGGATTTGTATTGGTGATATGTTTTTGTATAGGATGAAGTTGTTTTTTGTTTTTTTACTTATAGATGCAACAAAGAGGAAGAATAAATTAATAACAAAAGAAACACATAGTAGTGGATAAAGAAGATAGGAGGACAAAGCATAGAGTAGTAAAAGATGAACATGGTTCTCTGTTTTTGTGTTTCTGGCTGTGCAGATTGAAGCCACTGTTGATGCAAAGATAAAGAAGCACGTTAAACGGCGGCACATTGTTGATGGATTGCTACAATTTAGGGTTATATTCGTTTTTTATTTGGAGTAGTGAAGTGTATTGGGCCTTTATTATTTTGCTAGTTTACTATTAGGCCTAAAAAACAACATTTTTTTTTATCACAACATTGTTTTTTTATCCCTTGATAATTTATTTTTTTGACGAAACTTATTTATTTTTATATTAGTTGTTATAAATAATCATTTCCATTATTTATTTATATATTTTAGTATTTCTTTTTGAACAATATTATATTTATAAAAATATTTACATGTATTAGTGTCCACGCCATCAAAATAGCACCCGCGAAGGAGGCCCTTCATGAGGTACCTACCGAGCAAGATGTTCCCTAAGAGAGGTTCATGGAGGGCGGGTTTATTGTTGTAGTCATGGTAGTGGTGGGAGTGGTAGGGCTTAGTTTTATGATGTTGTAACCTTTGGATAATTTCTATTTTTAATTTAATGTTTGAAAATTGTGTTGTGTTTTTAATTTCTGTTTTGTATTAAAGTATTTATATTGTACAATCACGAATGTATGTTTATATCGTTTTGAAGCAATTCCTTACCCATATGTATGTCTCTGCCAAAATACAATGCTTCTGTCTATGTGCTGAGACAATCCAGATTATATAATCCAAAATGTTTTATGACATTTCAAATTATATAATCCAAAAAGTGTCTTTTTTTTACTCCAAATTTGTCATTTATGTGGTGTTTGACATTTTTCGGATTTTATAATCCAAAACTGACTAAAAGAGTTCAGATTCTATAATTCGAACAGTTCCAAGGTGCTTCAGGTTTAGTGTGCTTCAGGTTCCAACAGTTTCTGAAGTTATTGGATTTTAGACTTCAAACATTTTTCGGATTCTAAAATTCAAACAAAGGGTATTTTTGGAAGAAAAAAATAGGACGCATGACAAACGGATAGGGTGGGAAAAGTAATAGTCTTATATAAAATATAGCTTTATACCTCGCTGCTATAATGGGTCAGGCCCAAGCCATATACATGTTGGAAGACCCAAGGTAGCCCAAGATAATCTTGTGCTTCACACATGGGCGAGTTCGAAGATAGGAGGCGGGAGATTCAAATATCTTTGGAGGCCAGTTTGAAATGACGGTTTTTCTAGGCTAGGAGGATACGCCCGAGATAACTCCTTGGAAGTTCTCTTCCAAGGAAATATGGGACTCGAAAAAGGATCACTAGGAAGTTCTCTTCCTTGAAAGTTCTCTTCAAAGTATGTTGAGAATAAAAGGATCACTAGGGACTCGAAAAAGGGGTCCACTTTCACAAATATGGGCAAGTTCTAGTTCCAATAATATGGTGTATACCATATCGTAATGTATTTAGTCGAAAGAAAGCGTAATAGAGATTCGTTGGTTCGCCGATGCTATGTTAGCTCATAGTAAAGGTAGTTCTTAGGTGAGAGTATATTGGTATTAAAAAAGAGAGAACCTAGAGATAACTCTCTAGAAGAGTCAATTTCCATTAGTAATGGCATGTCGTTCCCCATATATAGGGGTGCCCAACCATAACCATTTTCGTGAATCCCGACAAGGAATGTGCTAGTTAGTTCGAGATCGTATCAACAATCCTAATGGGCATAATAGTTCTCTCCTGTACGGAGAGGTGCAAGGAATATCTTTTGTGGTCCGCCAATCCGAAGTAGATTATGGATTGGGTCATTATGTATTGGGCCGCTAATATGAGATGAAGCATAGTCCAGAACAACAGTTTTTAATACAAAATTTAAAATATATAATGAAAATTCTGCAAAACTTTTCGCTTGCAAAGATACAAGTCTCAAGCTAGTTATCCATTAAAAAAAAGTCTCAAACTAGTTATAAATACAATTACTTAGGTGAATAGTTTAGTTCATTAATATTGAGGGTGTAATTCTCGGTTTTCTATGATGCAATAGTTTATCGTATCATATAGTGAACTTGGACTGTTTTATCCTAGATGTGGCACGGTCGATAGTCTACTTTGCACAAATTTTGGTCAGTGTCGCAAAACGTCATAAAGAGAACAACCTAATTATGTTCAATGTATTTTCAAATTACAAAACCAACAATAGCTTCGGTTGCTGAGAATTCTTTTTCTGAATAATCTTTAAAAATCCAAATATAACAGTTTAAAAATCCAACAACCAACCATATAAATTACGTAGACATTCATCACCGAGAGAAAGCTGTTATGACATGTTAGGCCGGGCAGTCCTTAGAACAATCATCTACACACTTTCCATACATGAACAGCGTCATCACCGAGAAGAAGCCGTTATTACATGTCTTTGTAGCACAATCGAGTTCGCAGTGAAAATTGTTTGCTTTAGATGCAGGTGCAAAATTTAATACAATCATTGTCATTATCATGACCATAGTCATAACATTTTTCATATCACTCTTTGCTATAGTTCTTATTAAAGTTTGGTTGGACAATCTAAGTGGGATAAAACAACCTCCATTTATAATCACAAAGAAAACTCATGCCGGTGATTTATTAAAAAGTAATAATAAAATAAATTTTATACGTTTGATTTGAAACGTTATTATTTGCAAACATTTTTGTTGCATTGAAAATCAATTCACTCATGGTTTCATTCTCATTTAACTGCACCTTGATTGAATTAATTGGCTTAATGGTATGAAGAAGGTTTTGACAAAGACAAAACGGTTTCAAAAGCTCATTATCTATTGATTACTTTTATTACGGTCTAAGCATCATCAAATGGATCACAATATCAGTCTGTTTTTATTAAAACCAAAACCAACAATTGATTGTAGCCCACAAAATATTAGAAGAAATTCTAACATTTCTATCATGTTCAAATTTGCACATGTTAAGAAGTTTGAAATAAAAATTTTGTATTGAAACTTGTACATTTAATATTAAATATAAAACTTTTGAATAAATAATTATTGTTTTTCAATGAAAAGTCATGTGCAATGTTACACTTGTTAGAAAAACCCAATTAATATTTATACTTTCTATCACAGTCCCGTAAACAGTCATTCATACACCTCATATAATCGAACGGACCAAGCACCAACACGTCTATGAAGAAGCCTATCTTATCACAATGCTTTGTCATACAATAGGTTTTGCATTTTTTTAATCCTTCAGATATTGCATGTGCAAAAACAAACATACTCATCGCCCATTATCATGACCATAGTCATAACAACATTTTTCATCTTGCTCTTTGACATAGGTTCCTCTTTTAAGTTTGGTTGGACAATCTAAGTGGAACAAACAACCTCCATTTATAATCATAGAAAAATACATGTTCAACTTAGTAGAAAACTCATGCCGATGATTTTCTTAAAAAAAATATTAAAAAAAAAATTATACGTTTTATTTGAATCGTTATTTATTATTATTATTTTGAAGGAAAAACGTTATTTATTATTTGCAAACATTTTTGTTGCATTGATAATCAATTCATTCATGGTCTCATTCTCATTTAACTGCACCTTGATTGAATTAATTGGCTTAATAATCTGAAGAAGGTTTTGACAAAGACAAAAGGGTTTCAGCATTGTTCACATTTTGGTTATACTGCCATATGCTTTGACGGGTTGCATTTTACTCCCTCGGTCTCTATATGTAAGAGTCCTTTGTTTTATTCACAATTTCTTAAGAAAAGTTGTTAGTGTAATTTACATGTCTGTTTTGTGTGTTAATATTACAAAATTGTCTTTTGTTTGTATGTATATTAAATTTAACTTTTCATATTTCAAGACAAATTAGTAGTATTATTTATGGGTATATTTAGAAAGAAAAAAAAAATACATCTAATAATTTGAAAAGGAGTTTAGATTTAAGGACAAAATAAAGTCAAATAGGTGCTTATAACTAGGGACGAGGAAGTATTATGTAATGTCACAACATTGATTAATTTAAGTGTGACACATGACAATATAGTTTTTTTAATGGTCATGTTAATTTGTGCCCTTGCAAGTTAAGGAGCTTAAAATGGAAATTAAAAATAAATTTTAGTGTTAATAGGTCTTTACCCCCTATAATATAGGTCATTTCTGGTTTTCCCCCCTGTAAAATATTTTTTTTGATTTACCTCCCTGTAAAATATTTTTGTTTTGATTTACCCCCCTAATAGGCCAAACAAAAACCAATTTTATTTTTTTTTTCAAGAAATTTTCGTTTTTGTTTGGCCTATTAAG
>Ga0315914_1000966_pt1 | contig 40736 bp, 16 predicted proteins | sample MpolenodulesMG_FD_203920 | JGI IMG/M metagenome (GOLD analysis project Ga0315914, IMG submission 203920) | Medicago polymorpha root nodule microbial communities from Los Angeles, California, United States - elongated nodules | ecosystem: Host-associated > Plants > Roots > Nodule | place: USA... | reverse complement strand
GCGGCGGCTCCGCTCCTGAATGTATGTACGTGAGATCATGCCTTTGGGGTGCGAGAGAGCAAGTTTTCAAACTTAAAGAGCAATTTGCCTATTTTTTTTAGTTGAGATAAAGTACAATTTCAAAAGAAAAACCAAGAGTTAGACGATACTCGTCTGTCAATTGAAACATGCTGGTTGACAGGGTAGTAGTATGAAGTTCAAAAGAATATATTGGAACACTTTTTTTTGTCACTACTAATCTTATATGAAGGAATTAGATGAGACAACCTATATAGCTCATTAGGTATAATATAAAATATGTTCCCTTCATTCTTTTGAGTTTTCGAAGAGACTACGAAGTCACTACACTAAGTGTAAGACACTTCAATATTTGTAGAAACTTCCATGAATTAAAAAAAGGGTTAAATATGTTTTTCTTCCTTCTAAATATTACAAATTTTGATTTTAGTCTCTAAAAAATTAAACAGAATGTTTTCATCTTCACAAAAAAATTATTTTGCTTTTGGTCCTTTATGGACACTTTATGTTCATTTGAATGTCAAGATTATAACTCTTTTATGTTCAAGATGTATCCATGTTATGTCTGTTTATTATGTTCAACATTTATATATTCATATTATGTTCAAAAAATGTCAAAATTACATCCATTAAGGACCAAAAATAAAACAAAATTTTTTGTGAGGATGAAAACAACTAATTTTATTTTTTAGGGACTAAAATCAAAATTTGTTATATTTATAGAGACGAAAAACTTATTTAACGCTAAAAAAAATTCTAAATCATAATAATACAACATCCTTAAAAAGAATGTCATGTAAGACTTCCTTAATTGTATTTATGTAATATAGTTGTCGGATTTGAAGGAAGATGAAATAAAACTATAAATTATCATCTATTATTTTATATTGTTTTGCTTTTACATGCATATATCAAGTAGCATGGACTAATCTTTCATGTCTTATTAGTTGTCGCATATTGTGGAAAAGCACCATATTTTCGGGAACAATTAAATGCATTTACATGTCAAATTTCTTGTAGTGATGCCACATATATATTATAGAAATCCAGAACCACCATATCTAAGCAAATGGCATTTTAAGCAAACGGAAAGAGGTTGTTTTGTGTTTTAAAGTAGAGTGAGAGGTGTTGTTCCTATTCTGGTGCAAACCAAAATGCAACAACAATTATCAATCGTTTGGCGTATTTTGATATTTTCGGAATGTTAAAGAGCAAATTTAGAAGTAAAAAGAGCAAAATCCGATAATGAATTTCACACAGCCCAATATAGGCATCTAACATCAAACTACTTGTGCAATAATCTCACAACAATAGGCGTTACTTTTCACCCCACATTGAGTACTAATAAAACCTCTTAGATTATCTAGTTGTTAGAAATTTACCTTAATAAGAAGAATAAGTGGAGTGTCTAGGGATCAAACATCGGCCCCTACATATATTATGTAATGTTCCTACTAATTGAGTTAATCTCACAGAAAAACCTCTCATATTTTTAAATTTGTATTCACAGATGACAAATTAAATACATAAATTAGGGACATAGTTTACTAGTTATGGAGGATAATTAGAAATAATAATTTTATTACGAGACTACATAAGTTAAATGTGATCAACTATCTCCCTTAAAGCATCTTGAATGACTGTTTTTATATACTTATACAACTCATATACATTTAGGCAAATAATAAAAACGAATACAACTCTTGGTGTATGATTGGTTCTACACATTATAATTAATTTTATTCAATCCCTCAAAAAAAACAAAATTTTATTCAAAAATAATTAAACATGTCAAAATCAATTTTATATCTGTATAATCAATTTTACTCCTCCAAAATTGTAATTAAAAATATACACTTGAGCAATCCACCTCTTTTGTCCATGGAAAGTAACCTACGCTTTTTATTTGTTTTTTATTTTGAAGACACGATTTTTTATTCAAATGTTATCATACTTTAATTAAGTCATTTCAACAAAATCAATGCAACTCACTCTACATCAGATTTCTCAAATAGATAAAGAAAAATATAATAAGTAACATATTCACTTTCATATGTAATATGATAAGATAACCAATTGGAGATGCCTAATGTAACTGATCAATTTTTGTTTATAATTAATTCGGGAGGGAATACGTATGTATATATTTAGTATTTGATTAATGATCAATTTTTTGTGCATGTGCATGACTGTTGGTGCTTCTGATTGATACATAGAAAATGAGGAAAAAGGGAAGGTTTCACTCAAAACAGCATGTTTGTGTTATGAGTTCTGAATGATCTGCAAACAACAGTAGGAAGCAACATCTTGATCACTTTTTAAGCGTGAGGAATATGATCTTTATATGTTAAAACAACATCTTCAATTTCATGATAATAATAATAATACAATGGTATGTTTCTTTATCTATTGCTCATAAGTGGATATCACATGCTATCTCAGAGTTTAGCTCCACATTTAATTTGCACTCTCCCTAAAAGGGATACAATGGTGTTCATTTTATAGATGATCATTAGATTGTAATAAAAATCACATATAACCATTTTGGAATACGGTAATAAAAATCTCAACACTCATTTTGTTTCCGACCTCAAGTTTGTGTTTTGTGTAAGGGGGATAGAATGTTTATAAATTACGATTAATCTTGATTTTCAAATAATGTTGTACTTTTTAGTGCTAAGTCAAGGTTTAAAACATTTTTTACGAGTTTGAAGAGAAGAGAAATGGAAGGGTTTGAGAAATACATTGAAAAATGGATAAGTTTTTTTACATTTTTTAAAAGAGATTATTTTAAAGAAGAATGGTAAATAGCGATTATGATTAATATACTATTAATTTTAAGAAGAAAAATGCTAAATATCCCGACAAAAAGTCTCACGATATTATGACGATACTGTATTATAATCATGTGGGCCACCTTTTATGTTTTCCATCACCCCATGTATTCCTATAAATAACTAAATCCAACGGTTGCAGATCTTCGTGAATCATTCTAGATAAAAAGCTTCATGTTAATAGCATAGCTGTTTTAAGAATATCATAACAATATAAATTGATTTTCAAGAATTTATATGAATCCTCCAAAACCCCACCATGTGTTAAAAATAATGATAGTTAGTAGTTAGTTAAAATTATTTTGCCAGTTAGGATACTAGTTTATTTACTATATTAGTCACAATGTTGACTCATTTGTATTCTCTCTTTCATTTTTGTATCATTTTAACTAGGGCTGACAATGAACCGAACCAACTTAAATATAGTTCGAAATTCGACTCGGCAATTAGTTCATTGAATTTGGTTCATGAACCTAATGAGTTGAACTTGAGTTGGATATTAAGTTCGTTAATTAAATGAGCTGAACTTGAGTTACATATAGTTCGACTCGTTTAGTTCACAAGTTGGCTCGATTAAATATATAGTTGATTGATTTCATATACTTAAATAATTTTTTAGTTAGTTTTTGATAGTTTTTATATTTATTAAATTAATTAAATATTTCAAAAAAGACCTTAGAGTTTAAACGTTTTTGTTCCTTGTTTTAAAAAACCTAGGAAATCACTACCAAAAAAAAAAGCCTAGGAAATAGAAACTTTAACTTTATAATATCCCTTTTATTACTTTTGCAATTTCCAATTTCTTTTCCAATCTTCAATATTATTACGTTTTGGTTCCTTTTCATGTCCAATTGTTCACAAAAACAAAACTTTTGCTCTCCTTTGATTTCAATACAAAGAAACACTCTAGTCTAGTTGGTAAGACGAATAAAAAACTGAATTGGCATGACTACTATGAACTTAAATATTTCAACTAAATCACGGATCTCTAAGGCCTACTAAAAAGGTATGTCATCTTTTTTAAAGGTAAAAAGGTATGTCATATCCACAAATCATCTACCATTTTCATCTCTCTTCAACCTAAGCTATTGCTATTGTTTGGAAGGTATTCCATTTCCTTCTCTTTCCTCTTGCACCATGTAATTCTAGTTTCTCACATTATGTTTGCAGACTGGCTTATTAGGTCCCTTGTTGCAGTAAAACGCAATGCTATATTCATTTTTTTACTGTTGCTATTGAGAGACTAAGCAGACATTGTGTATTGCATGCTTCTCCAATTTGATTTTTTACTGCTGACAAAAATATATAATTTTTGAGTTATGTAATTTGAGCAATCAAATTAAACCTAACGAGTCGAACCGAACTGTTTGTGAACCTTAAACGAGTCAAACATAAGCTGAAAATAAGCTTGTGTCAAACTCGAACCGAGTTTTGAGCTAAACCAAATCTTATTGAGTCGAGTCGAGAGCTCCAGTGAGTTCGACTCGGCTCGATTCATTTCCAGCCCTAATTTTATCTATCATTAATACAATAGTTTTGTAAGTTTTTCTCTCTATTTTTATGGACACCATGTTTTCTAACATGGAATCAGACCATGATTGCTATCAACTTTAAAAAAATATTTCCACTACACTCAGAAAATTCAATTTTCTCATCTTCATTTCCTTATTTCCTTTCTTGTTAATTTTTTCTTTCCGATTCAATTTCTTGATTTCTAGTTTTTGATTCGGCATTAGTGTCTTGATTTTTCTTTCGATCAATTTTGTTTCTTCTCGTGACCATTTTTTCTTTGTTTTCATTGAAATTTTTTTCGATCTGAGTTTGTTCTTGATTTATTTGCTTTTGTAATTTTTTTTTGTAAAGCCAAAATGTGATTCATATTCACGATTTAGTTCATTCTTGTTCTCACATTTTCCCTTAAATTCTAGGGTTTTCAATGTTAAGATATCATTTTCCTCAATTTTTGTTTGAATTCTGTTTGATTTTGATTCGATTTTGTCATCATGTTTTCCTTTTGCTTTGATTCGTTTCTTCATCATGATTTCTTGTTCAACTACAATATTCCTTCGTTTTTCTTTTCTGAGTGTTCATCACAATTTTGCCATCGTATTTTACCCAAATCCTTGATTTCGTGATTTCAATTAGATCCCATTTCAGTCTATTAAATCATTCATTTCTTATTCAGGTATAGTTTCAACTCTACGAGTCATTTCCATTTCAATCTTATTCATTTTCCTTTAACATGATCAAGTTTAAATATGTTTCTCATTAATTTTCTTTCGTCTTCAATATATTAGGGTTTACAATTTGATCCCTATTCTTGGTTCAATAACAAATATTAAATTTGGTTTTTTGTATTGTTGCACTTTGCTCTTGATTTGTTTCTTGGTAATTATGTTATGGTTCAGTTTGGAATGTGTGATATGATTTAGAAGAGTTGATTTCTACAACTTCCGTCCAGTTTGAAAAAAAAAATTACATAGTTTTTTTGGATAAACATTGTTGTTGTTAGTTCTTTTTCTCCAATTGATGGTTGATGGCAGTGTCCTTCATCTTAAAGATTTGTGATGAAATTTCTATATCACTTTCAGTTTTTAATTTTTATAATTCAACTTGTCATTGGTTTTAATTTCAGTTTTGATGGAATTATCCCTATCGTTTGAAAAATATTCATTAAGAAGCAAACATTATGGTTAGAAAGTAATTGCTTCACCTAAAAGATTGCATTTCTCAATTATAGCAGACTCTTGAATGTATTGTGTGCTCTAAATCAATTGACAGGCTTTGGAGTAAAGGGTTTTGTTGAACTTGTTTGTTGTCATGTTTTGGAACTTATTGTTTGAAAGAAGTGACAAATTAGATATCAGCTTGTTAGTTTTGTGCAAGCCATTTTTTTATGTTGAGTATTGTGTTGATGATTTTGTTTTGGTCCTGGATCTTTGATGAAGGTATCATTATAGTTGTTGGACTTATGCTTGCAAATGGAGTTCTCTTCAAGCACGATGTTATTGATCAAATTGTGTTGGGTTGTTATATTCTTTTATGTGAAGTTGAATTGGTTGTTGTGATATGGACTAGTTTTTTCATCCAATTACCACCAATTGGAGTTCTTGGGATTCTATATGAGTGCATTGGAGATGAGTCCAAGACTAAGCCAGATAGTGCAGGTTTTAGTTCCATGACATTGCACTACTACAACTGTATATTGATGATTGATTTCAGAACATGGTTGGTTAAAAATGAATGTCAATGGGAGTATTGTTAGAACACGAATGGTTCATACAAGTTCTTTAAGGTTTTGATGATAACAAAATATTGAAGAACAATTGGAATACTATCATATGTTCAAGTGTGCAGATCTAAGAATGAGTCTATCAAGAAGAATGAACATATGAAGAGCATCAGAAGGAACATGAGAGGCTTAGAAGACTATGGTAGAAGATCTAAAGGAAGGTCAACCAGAAATCAACATTCTTAGAAGAAGGATGTCTGACAGAAGCTGGAGAGTTATCTCCATAGATTCTGTGTAAGACATCAGACTCAGAAGCTGACTAGCATACTTGGATGACCCTCAGATTTGAGAAAATTTTGAGGGACCCAGAATACACGTAAGCTTTGTCTTATTTTGTGAACTGTCCCTATCATAGTATCTGATAGATCAATTCTTTTGTCTTCTTCTATCTCGTGTGCAAATAAACAAAGGACCTCAAGAACAAAGAGAATGCAACATATAATTCTTCTTTCAGCAAAGGAAATTCAAAGGACCATTCAACGGAATTATCCATATCAAGCGAAGGGTCATTGTTCTTGATTGAAGCTTCTCAATGACTCTATTTGCGTTGGCACTCTTCAGCAACGTCTCTCAAATCTCTACTTATATAAGATGCTGAAGACCTGAAGAAATAATAAGACTTTGCTATTTTTCGGTGTCATTACTCTGTTAAATAATATATCACAAAACACTTAGGATTTTAGCTTTGAAGTTCATATCTTAGAAATCCTAAGGAGTTTGTTCATTTGATCAGTTTACACTATAATTGTTAAGTCCATTGTAAGAACAAATTAACTTGTTTACGATTGTGTAAATAATTAGAAACTCTCTCGCCTGCGTGCATGAGCAGATAAGTCTCTTGGAGAAACGTTGAGCACCTATAAGTCTCGATCACTTGTGATTGAGCAAAGGGAAAGTCATAAGTAGTTGTGCTTAAGCAAAGGGAAGTATCTTGGAGTTGTCCTTAAGCAAGAAGTCTTTAGGTAGTGTCCTAGACCAGGAAGTCTTAGGTAGTTGTGCTTAAGCATAGAAGTATCTTGCAGTTGTGCTTGAACATATAGAAGTCTCTTGGAAGAGTCCTTGAGCAATTTGTAATCCAGAGTGATTATAGTGAAATCCCTTGGAAATGCAAGGGGACTGGAATACTTCTGTGTTGTGGGAGGAACCAGTATAAAATTGCTTTGTGTGTGCTTTCTCTCTCTGACTATTTATCTTTGTGTTATGCTTTCCACTGCATTCAGACTCTGAGTCAGAATCTGCAACATCAGATTCTAACAAGGTTTTTATAAACATTTAAAAGAAGAAATCGTCAAAAAGGCCAACACAATTCAACCTTCCCCTTCCTGTGTTTTTTCTCATCTTCAAGTATATCTATGTTGGTCACTGCTGGCTGGTTGTTAGCTTTCTATACTTTGATTTTAGATTCCTTTATTGGATGGTGCTTTAGGGAAAGTGGCATATGGCTACTTGTGTAGACTTTTGTTATTCATTGGTATGTTTTGTGAAAGGGTCACTTGCCTTTGCGCAATTCGAAGAATATAGTTTCCACTTTATATGCACATCAAATCTTTGGGGATGTGTTTTCTTGATGATCTTTGTGAGCTTTTGTCATGGATGGTTAACCATATGGTAGCTTATGTTAAATGGTTAAGCATGTGTTGTTGCTTCTGCTTATTGGTTAAGCTTTTGTTGTTTTCTTTTGGTATTTGGATGTTGTGGAGACGATGTAAGAATCTTGAAGGGGCCAAAAGTTTGTCGAAGACTTCCAGCAGCTATGCACCTCAACTATTATAAGTTTTGTTGTCATATATTTTTGCACCTTATTTTCGTTGTTTGGTATTAGCTTTGTAATCCAAAACTCAATCTAAGTATTCTTTTACCTTGAGTTTGAGGGAGGCTATTAAGAATAATGATATATAATAGTTAGTCAAAATTACTCATAGAAGTAAAAGAATGATGAGAAACCTAAATCCTCTGAGAGAGTATGAGGGAACTATAATCGTAGAGATAACAAGAAATTTCAAGATAATAAATTTATGCAATGCCATAAATTTGATAAATACGGTCATGTGCCAAAGGATTATTGGTAAAATAAAGAAAAACGAGTTGCTAAAGACAATGATGATAATGATGAAGCAAATATTGCACAAGAGGATTTTGATGATAATGATGAAGCAAATATTGCAAGTTAGAGGGGAGAGTGAAGCCATAGCTAGTGATTGTGGAGCTTTAAGGTACGGAGGATAGATTCTTTCACTCAAATAATCTATAATCTCATCTTTTTGCTTATGGATCCTAAGTGCTTTTGTGTGAATTATGACTTTTGTGATTTTTGATGTTGAATTTCGTGCTCCTAATTTATGTGTAGTTATGGGTATGTTAAATTTCATGGAATTGATGTGTTTATGTGTTCAAGTTCATAGTTGATGTTTGTGATAAGTTGTTTTGGTGATTTTTGCTCAATTTAGTGTAATCCATGAAGTTGTGAAGGATTAATGTTCAAACATGTCTAAATTCACTTGGTAAATGATTATATATGTCTGTATGTTGTTATGGTTTGAATTGTTGTTGTTGTTGTTTGTGAACTTTGAATGAAAAATGAGAAAACATGAGTTTTTGGTGAAAAGTGAATTTGATGATGATTTTGATATGAAATGAGGTTATGATTCCATGTTTGTAAGTGTTTTGATTGTCTTTTGATGTATAATAACAAAGTTTGGGGGACAAACTTGGGTCAAAGGGGATCAAAATTGGATGGGTTCCAGAGAGGAAACATAAAATCTGGGTGCACCTGTCTGGTACAACTCGCTAGGCGAGTTGTAGCTTGCCATGACGAGTTGCCCAGGACCGAACCCATGACTTTGGGCATCCCGGGCAGTTGGGGGTCGTTTCGGACTTTCCCAAATGCTTCTTTTGATGTGTTTGATTATTGTTTTGACTTCTAAACCTACTGGAACATCAATTGAATTGGATTAAGATTGACTTTTTGAATCGAATTGAAACTTAGTTGAAAAATGTTAAAGAACGTGAAATTTTCCAAAACTCGTTTTTCTCAAGGAAAATGGTAGGGTCAGGGTTTGTTTTCTGTAATAATGATTTTAAAATGTTTAGACATGGTGTATGAATGTAAATTCTTGATAATGCAAATGTTGGTGAAAAACATAATTGGCGGTGATTACTATGTTAAATTGGTGAAGATATTATATGATGTGTAAATTGTATAATATAGTTTGGTGAGTTGTACCTTGTTGAGTCTTTACTTGAAGTCAATGCATTCATAGTCATTTTGAGGTCTTTTGAAGAATGTAATTGGTGATGTTTATTATTACATAGCTTTTGCAGAACATAATTGATGATGTTTATTATCTTAGTGGATTCAATACGGTAAAATTATCTCTGGAATCCAATTGGTACCACATGCATCTAGAAGAGTCTAGAACATTGGATGCACTTGATAATTGGCGAGTCGTGTCATACTTGAATGTGTGAATTGATGTTTATGTGCATTGGTGAAACTTGGTGAATGTTGTGAATACTTGAAAAAGGTGAATTTGTATACATTACTTGATTATGCTTGTAAGTTTGATGAATATTGTTGATGTGGTGATTCAATGTGTATAGTTTAATTAAGTGTTTAGTAATCATTTCAAAATTTATATGTCGTTGTACTTTCATTTGATTATATATTATTTATGGAATGTTATCTAACCCTCAGTGATCGTTTGGTCGACCGCTTGTCTATTTGTATGAATGGGTAGACGACTTGCAGAATTAGTTGATTTGCCTTTGCTTGTGAGTATGCTTGAGGACTAGCTTTGGAGCTATCTCGTCTCTTTCCTTTGGAGTCTTAGTTTAGGGCTCTTATTAGGGTGTCAGTCCTTTGTCATTTATTTATAATGTCTTTATGAGATTTGTCACTCAGTATGTTGAGACTTGAGATTTTATTTGGTGATGTATTATGATATATGTGACGTGGCTAACTTGGAGATTTTATTATCTGTTGATGAAATGTCATGATATTATTTCGCTGTGAGTTTTGAAAAAATTATTTATGCATGTTTTGGATTAATTGAAGATGTAGCATCTAAATCCATTGTATAATTGTATTATTTGCGTGTTTTATCGCTTTAAGAGTTTATGGTGTTACATTGAGCTCCTTGGGTTGTTTGTGGCAAGAAATAAGCTAGTCATATGGTCTCCTTTAACAAAGAACAGAACCTTAAAGACTTGGATTAGCTCCACAAAATTTCAATGTCTACAAACCTTGGTTGATCACAAGAAAAAATTTCTATGGAACTTAAGGTTTGTCCATTTGAATTTAAGATAACTTAATCAATTAGTGTCACAACAAATGGTGAATGTGTTTACCGAAGTTTTCAATGCTTGAGAAGTTATATGAAGGTTGCCTGGTGGGGAAGCAACTAGTGAATTCTTTCAAATCTTACTTATCAATGAGGTCCTCCTTCATATTAGAGGTTGTTCACTCAGATGTTTATGGTCCTTTTGAGGATCACACTGTTGGAGGAAATATATATTATGTCTTTTGTAAACGAGCATAGCAGAAAACTTTAGGTGTATCTGATCAAGCACAAAGATGTCGCGTTTGAAATTTTCAAAAGATTCAAAACACTAGTTGAGAATCAAAATGAAAAGAAGATAAGATTCTCAAAATTGATGGTGGGGGAGCGTATACCTCCAGAATGTTTGACCATAAAATTGACCATGAGGTTACAACTCCATTCACCCCTCCACACATTGGTATAACAGAAATAAGGAACAAAAGTATTTTGGATATGGCTAGGTGGATGTTGAAACAAAGAAGCATGCCAGACTCACATTCGGGAGAAAAAATCTCAACTGCTGCATATGTAATGAATAGGTGTTCGACAAAGAGACTAAATAACAAAGTTCGACAAGAAGTATGGAGTGGTAAGAAACCATATGTCAATCATGTAAGAGTTTTTGGTTCAATTTGCTATAAGCATGTTCTTGATGCTAGAATGGAGAAACTGGATGGCAAAAGTGAAGCAATAATATTTGTTGGATATCACAATTCTAGAGCTTATAGATGAATTATCAATGGAAAAATTATGATTCGTATAGACATAATTATTGATGAGAGTGAATTATGGAACTGGTTATGTAATAGTACAACTAGCAAGCCTTTGATGAATTCCTTACTAAATGAGTCAGACAGCGAGGAAGAAGATAAAATTCATCTAGAAGGTACAATTGAGAATGTTCAAAATGAAACACCTTAGAGAACAATAGTAGTTATAGCTATATTAATAGCTAATAATGAAGTCATAGAAGATGGAGACTTGATTCACTTTGCATTACTAGAAGATGTTTATCATATTAACCATAATGAAGCTTTCAAGATAGAAACATGGAAAACTGCAATGACAAAAGAACTAGTTGTTATTGGACGGAACAATACATGAAAACTTGTCAAATTGCCATTAGACATGAAGGCAATTGAAGTTAAGTGGGTTTATAAGTTCAATCATAACCTTGATGGTTTGATTTCTTAACATAAGTCAAATTAGCGGCCAAAGGATTCCTTCAAATAGCATGCCTTGAATGTTATGAAGGTTATGCTCTTGTTATAAGGATAAAAACAATGAGGTTAGTAGTAACTATAGCCTGCAATAGAAATTGATATACATTTCATATTGATGTCAAATTTGCTTTATTGAATGGTCCATTAGATGAAGTAGTTTTCGTCACTCAACCTTTAAATTTTGTGATAAAAGGGAAGGAAAATATGATATATAGATTGCACAAAGCTCTATATGGCCTTAAACATGCACTAAGAGCATGGAATAAGAAAATATATTCTTATTTGGTTGAATTAGTCTTCAAAAAGTGCAAGCCAAAATATGGTGTGTATGTGCAAGCAGATGCATCTGACATGACACTTGTATGTCTCTATGTTGATGATTTGTTAGTCACTAGTAACAACATCTACGATATAAAGAAGTTCAAGCAGTTTATGATGAAGGAAATTGAAATGACAGACTTAGACAATCTGTCTTACTTCTTAGGCATGTAATTTATAAAAACAAAGAAATGTATCATACTATATCATAGAAAGTATGTTAGAGAGGTTCATAAAATGTTCGGAATGACTGAATATAATCATACAACCTCACCTATTGAAGCAAATTTGAAATTTGAGAAGGGTGGTGAGGAAGAGAAGGTTGATGCAACCTTGTTCAAAAAAATTGTAGGCTCACTAAGGTATATATGAAACAATAGACTAGACATAGGCTTTTTAGTTGGTTTATTGAGTAAATACATGACTGATCTTATTATCTCTCATATGAAATATACAAGAATACTCATATATTTGAGTGGCATAGTCAACTATGTCATTTTCTTTCCTACAAGTTCAGATGATAATGATGAAGTGGTTACATGTTACTCAAATTTAGATTGGTGTAGACATAAATCTGACAGAAGAGGCACAACGGGTTACTTCTTCATGGTTTATAGTGCACCAATTTCTTGGTGCTATGGAAAATATCCATTTGTGGCACTGTCCTCGTGTGAGGCATAGTTTATTGGAGGCTCTTATGTTGCATGCCAAGCTATTTGGATTGAATTTATGCTGATTGAACTGAAGATTTGAGTCAAGAAGCCAATTGTTTTTTAAATGGACAACAAGTCAACTATCAACTTAGCTATGAATCTAGTTTTCATTTCTTGAGGGAGCAAGTAAATCATGGGAAGCTAGAGGTGAGACATTGCCTAAGTGAATATCAACTTGCTGACATTATAATTAAGGGATTGAAGATTGATAAGTTCTTATCTCTTAGGAAGAAATTCGGAATCATCCAATGTGATTGATTTGTATTTTTGTTGTTCCATAGTTGAATTATAGGGAACATGTTATTGATAAATCAACTTATGTTTGTTAATAATAGTTAGTTGTTTAGGTGGTGACGTGTGAAGTAATTTACCACACTTTAGCCTATAAGTACGTGTGTTTTTAATCAGTTTCATAATATCTATTCAATCTTAAATCATAATTTTACATTCACCAAACTAAGCTCTCTTTGTTCTCATCACATAACATAACATTCTTATCTCTACCAAAACGTTTTGAATTCTATCTTTTCTTTCATCATTTAGTGTAAGCATCAACCTTGCACCAACAAACTATAAAAAGAGTAAACTACCTTTATAATAAAAAAAAATCAAAAACATTTATCAAACAAATTCAACCCTGATGCATGATGAAAATACATCAGTATTATAGAAAGAGTTAAAAGATATATGGGATTGCATACCCCTATTAAAAATATGGGATATGAGAATCTGGCATGGAAAACTTTGTTTCACTTGAAACATGCATGGAAAGGATTGTGAATCAACAAAAATGAAATGTGACAACAACTATACATTGTCCATAAAAAAAAGATGAATAGAGTTACTCATTTATCTTTCACCATTTTATAATATAAATAGTGGAAAATAAATAAATGATTTTTATTGATGTAAACTAATCATAAATAACTATACTCATCTTTTGTTGATATGTAAATAAGAATTTTCCCATATGAAATCAAATTCCATTTTGGATATCTTGTGAGATTCTGGGTTATGGTCAAATACATATTTGATGTGCCAACTCATACTTGAAATAAGAGAAAGAGGGGTATTGAGTGTGAGAAAGCCCTTTATTCTAATTTGGTGATTTTTAGTATAAAATCAGACTAGCAAAAAGATATATATTAAATGTAAATTATGATGGTTAAAGATCAAAGCATATATAATCATGTAATTGGGGGATGAGGTTACATAAAAAGGTTGCATGACACATTTGATTTGTAGACAAATCAATTTAAAACTATGGCACGCCCAAATAAAGAAACACTATATCTAAGCTTAAATATGAAGTTGGGCAAAATACTTTCTTTGTTGGAATGTAATGATATTGTCTCATGATTTTCCTTTTTCTTTTCACACTCTGAACCTTCTCCATCAAGGCATGACTTGGGCGTATCCTTAAAAACGAAGGTAAAATATTTGTAGAAAAATTCAAATGCAAAAATTATATGAAAATCTCTTTTTTATTTTTATTTTTGGCTTAAAATAAATTAATGAATATGAAATTTTGTATTTATGTTTCAATTGCAAGAATTGGCTCTCGACTAAATAAAAAAGGATTAATTGTTCAAATTGACCCTGTAATATAAACACTGTTTGAAAAATGACCTTGTAAAATAAAAAAAAACATATGTTCTAGCCTTCTAATATGATATTCTTCTTATTTTTGACCCTATAATATACGTGTAGTCCAAAAGAGTGACCTAAATGTTGAATTTTTGATAATTTTTTCCAGACATGTTTAAACATTAAAATATGGCTTTACACAAAAAATTATATTTTTTCTACTAGGGACAAATTAATTGTGAATTTTTATTTGTACCAAAAAAAAATTATGAATTTTTATTATCTGTAATTATGAATTTCTTAAACAATTTATAGTTAATTTGTCTCTCGTTTAAAAACTGCAAAATTTCATTGTGAAGGTTCTTATTATGTTTTAACCATGCCTACAAAATTATGGAATGAAATTTGACTTCTGAGTATACGTTTACTAGGAACAAAATTCCAATTTTGCACGTTTTTGTTGAAAAATAAATTGAAACGTCTTCGAAATGCTATGAAACTTTGCATATCCTTTTTATGTATTTTTATAGATGTCTCTACAAACAATGCTCTCAAATTCGATTTATAGGTCTAGATTTCTGTTGTTTTGTTTTTTGAGTTTTTGACGCATTAAAAATTCATAATTAATTAGTCGAAAGTTTCTAATTTTTTGTGTAAACCCATATTTTAACGTTCTTAAAATTCCTTTAAAAAACCATGAAAAAACTAAATCTTTAGGTTGCTTTTTTGGACTTCACATATATTAGAGGGTCATAAATAAATTAAATCTTTAGGTTGCTTTTTTGGACTTCACATATATTACAGGGTGATAAATAATAAGGATCTTGAATTACATTGTCAAAATATGTGTTTCATATTTTACAAGGTCAATTTTCAGACGTCACGTATACTACAAGTTCAATTTCAATAATTAATCCAATAAAAAATAATATTTGTCGTGAATGAATGACACGAAAATCTGTCATGACAAAGTCCACATGTTTTAATTGTATCATTCGTGAATCAAAGAGGGTTAGGTACATTCATATGTTTCAATTGATTAGAAGGGACACAACTCCCAGAGGACCTGGTTGTAATTATTATTTAGGGATTCAATTTGGGCAATTGGAGCATAGATACCAAAATTGAATATTTTTGACATCTAAAAGACCAAAAGTGCACTTAATTTTTTTTACCATCAATTCTATAATCAATCACTTTGCCTTGTCTCAAAACTTGTGCTTAGAAGCTGTGGACCGTCAATATATAATTAAGGGCACAACGTCCTCCAAAAGGGCCAAAACGGTCTTAGACGCGTCCTCTTAAGAGCGCCGCCTCAAAAGGCTTCTAGAAACATCTAAAACCTCTAAACTTGACTTAAGGTCCAAGTTGCTTGAAGTCTAAGTCACGGAAAACAAGTCCATAAATGCTATAAATTAAATAGCCCACTTAAGAGCATTCTAAAGGCATAACCTAAAGAGACTAAACCCTAGGTTCATATATTGTACTCACTTCAAATACAAAATTAATATTATTTTTTCTCAAATAGTCTAGTAGTGTGCCTAGACTCATACATCTTAAACGTGGAATCCTGATTCGATCTTTACATATCAACATCGTTGCAGCTAACAATTATGTTGTATTTATTGGACGACAGTTGGTAAAATTTTGGTAAATATAAGTCAGGTTCAGCTGAAATATTAATACCGATAGATTTTTTAAAATTTTTTTTTTTGACAATTAGATACTTTTCAATTGGTTCAGTCCGGCAAAAAAGTCACTCAACATAGAAATCTTTGGAGACCTAAAATTAAGTGATTGATAGAGTCAATCAATCACACTTTTTTTTCTTCTTATTTTCAAAAAGAAAATGTGCATGATTGGTGAGAATCGGTGGATTCATAAATGAAATGTAAATTAGAATCACAAAGAGATTGGAGTGAGAAAGCAAAATCATGGTAGCCACTCATGGCCATGCTTGAGTTGACAAAAATCAATTGCGAAAACATAAAGCTCTTCATGCCAACATTAAACTGCAATAAACAAATCATAGTGTTTGTTCAATATATAATATCTAATTAACTACCATATATTTTGTGAACTAGAAGGAAGAAGTTATAATTCGATTCACACTAGCTGTTTCAGAAAAGTTTATGATATATATAAATAAATAAATCGTAAGTGAGGCGAAACTACTTATAACGAAAAATAACTTTTGAATTATAAGAGAGATAATCAACATTTTTCTAAACTTGTTTATAAAATTGACTAAAAAGAGCTTAGTAAAGGTTCAATAAAAAAAAAACTAATATGATGTTGGAAGAGTTGACATTACGACTCTCAATCGTTTATTTGAAAGATTGGTAAAAAAAACACTAGATATTTTGTTGTCCACTCGATGATTAGTCTCATAGATGGTCCAAACAACATAAATCGTGGAAATCTTTTGAGGTGCCTTGAGGGTTAAAATTATTTTACAGTGGTTAGTTAAAAAATTTCAAAAAAAAATATAAAGATACACACATACATATATATTTATTTGACTCAAACAAGTAAAGAAATAACTTGTTAGATTTTTTTGTTTGATACTTGATTTGGCCGGTAAGGATGGATGATGGCAATGGTAACGGCACGGTGTTCCGTGCGGTGGTGAAACGATCTTTCAGTGAGACGAAAGGTGTCTGCAGCTACGTTAGCACTCTGATGATCAAGTCAATATGCGAAACGAGAGGAGTGTGTATGAAAGTGTGGGAAAGTGAATTATACATTGAGGGTGAAGTAAGGTCACCCTTATATAGACGCACATGAGATATAACCGTCTCCGTATGATGTGGCGCCTTATCTGGGTTCGTTGAGGGACACGTCTACGGTGCTCGATGCCCGGAGGTGTGTTCTAGTGGATCAAGACTTACTGTTGTTGACGTGGTCTTTCAGGTGGTGCACCTTAAATCGATGGATGTTTTGTCCACGTGTCACTATGGGATTGACCTTATGACCGGTTTGGAACAATACTATAGTACCATAAATTAATAATGAACTGTATCCATTATCCCAAATTCAAAAATCATAGTATAGTCTATAGTCTATCTTCTAAATTTTTAAGTCCTGCCACCAATTTATATACTGCTACAATGAGAAAATATATTAGTTACAACTTCCGTTTCTATTTTGTATTTTGAATATATAGCCTAAGCCTACACAAGATGGATTGGGATCATGAAAACCAAAAATAGAATTGTCACAATTTTATTATAAAACAAAAAAATACTATTGATAATTAGGTGAACTTTGTGAATAAAAAATACATGATATTGAAAATATCATATGTCTGTAAAAAAAAGAAAAAATCATGACTTTCAAGTCTAGTACACATGTGATCTAACTCTTGAGTTTTACACCAAAGTGTATGTATGGTTAAGCGTTGACAAGAATTTATTTTGTAAAATTTATTCCGACTAAAAGTAATTTGTAATTGAATACATTCATCTAAAAGTTGGTTATTCAACAAAATATAAGCTCACGATTTCGTTATCACTTGCTAACATTTAAAAAAATATAACCATAAAAAAAATTACTAACTAATTTTGTTTATTCAACAAAATGAAGACAAAGTGTACACACTTTTGTCATCTACTACAATCAAAACTGTTTGAAGATTGGGAACGCCAAATCCACTTGCATTCAAAAAGATAAGCTCACGACTTCGTTATCACTTGCTAACATACTTCTTACGTAAAACAAATGGATGCATCGTAACAAACGTCTATAGAAGCTACAAATATACACCCACTTTTTTTTTAAAAAGAAGTATGTTAGCAAACTACACCTTTAAATATAGGGTTAAATATGTTTTTGATCCCTATAAATATATCAACTTTTCATTTTAGTCCCTCTAAAATTTTCCTTCAATTTTTGGTCCCTATAAAATTTTCAATAACTACTCTTGGTCCCTATTTTTAATTTAATTTTTGAATTTTTTAATGAAAATGTGCAGAAATGTGTAAAATATTCTAAAAAAAAGTTCATAAAAAAAATTAAATTTTTTTAACAAAACACAAATTAAATATGAATTTTTAACCTTAAAAAATATAAAAATTCATATTAAATTCATGTTTTATTAAAAAATTCTAATTTTTTTTTGGAAAGATTCTTATAATACTATGAATTTTTATGAAATTTTTTATTCAAAAATATGAATTCTACATATGAGTTTACTTTAAAAGAGGGGCCAAAAGTGAAGATGGAAAATTTTCTAGGGACTAAAAGTTGAAAGAAAATTTTAGAGGAATTAAAACGAAAAGTTGGTATATTTATAGGGACCAAAAACATATTTAACCCTTAAATATATTTGACCATTTTTTTTTTAGCTATAACTTCCTAAATACTCGTTTTAAAAAATAAGTGGTGGTACGTCAGCAAATCTCAAATATATAATATTAACAATATATTTATTTATATATTAAATGTCATTGAAGCACTAGTAGTCTGAAGATGGCACCTTCATTGTCATTGTCATATACTTGTTTAAATATTAAGAGCTCAAACATCCACTTGCATTGGAAGCCAAAAAATGAGCTCATAAAAAACCACCATGCAGTGGTACTAAAAACTATACACACATTTTGGCAGTTTGTCAGTGTTTTCTGGAGCCGCAATATTCTTTGTTTTTTTTAATAAAAATTGAAAAATAGTATCCAATTGAAAAGTCACTTTGGTCATTAAATGTATCAAACAAAATAAAATTACAACGAATATGCTCAAATATACCTCTCGTTAGTCAGTTTGGTACTCAAATATGTTTTCCCTTGGTAAATTTGGTCAATCAGTCATGTTTTCGTAATTTTGATACACTCAAAGGTTATAAAGACATCGTCCCTTAGATTTGGCGATTAAAATGACTATTTACTCATTATTTATTAAACTAACATTAATGGCCATTTAGCAACTACTCCAAAGGATTTGAACCCCATTTCTTGAGATTACAAGATCAACCTCTTGGTACTATGTTGACACCTTATGGAGAGCCGCAATACTCTTAAACAAATTACTTGTTTGAAAAATTTCACCTTCTCCAAGATAAGAGTCTATTATATATATTTTCAATTAACAACCAGAACAACATTCAACAACTACATCATGTTATCAATATAATATTATTAACATATAATTTAGGCAGCCAAAGTTTCAACTTCAACAGGGTTAGCACATGACAGATTACTCTTACCACCTCATTACCCTTTTAATCAATTAGTAGAGTAGTTAAAAAGTTGAAACAATATGCTGATGCTTAAAAAACTCATTCAAAGTGCATGAGTATAAAATCAATACTGGTTTGCATATGACTCACTGGCACAAACATGAATATCAGACACTACATTGACACGTGACAACGGTAATAATTTTAAAAATGGGAGCTAAGTTAATGCAACTCCATGCGCCGGTGTCATGTCGGTGTACGGCATTGACATGTGTCAGACGCCAAACACATCTTATTTGAAGTGTCGGTGCTGCATAAGTTTGTATTACTTCTAACCATGATAAGGGTCACAATGCTTTGAAGCCAGAATGAAGAAAAACTGTTATATCATACTCTTGAATGCAAAGTATATAGGAGCTTAATTTGCATTGGTGATGCTATGTCTAATGTTCAATCTTCTACAAAGTCACCTTTACCACTTCCATATCCAATTGCTTGCAACTCCTATGTAACTAAAAAGATTATAGACTCTTTAAAGAAACACTGACATAAGGAATTTAACTGATTGTGAATTAAGGTCTTAAAAGTGAATCAAGCAAAGTTCAGATGCAAAACAATTAGGAGTGTACTAAACAGAGGAAAAAATGACATTTATCATAAGGGACCTGGTTTTGTGACAGTAGAAAAATTGTACAAGCATCGTCCATGAAGCACTGACACAAACACGAATAATAATTTAAGATGGAAATAATTGAATATAACCAGTGGTGAAGCACGGATATGGACACTGACACTCGACTCCGCTAATAATTTGAGAAAATCATATATTTCAGTGTAATTATATGTGTCAGTGTCATGTCGAGTAGTGTCCGTGCTTCATAGGTAACTACATATGTGGATTTTGCATTAGACACCAAATATCAAAGACGTGTTTTAATTTGAAGTGGCGGTGCTACATAGAAAATCAGAGTCATTAGATAAATTAGATTAGATGAGTGATATTTTGAGTGTGTTTTGAATCTAATTTGTTGAGATCAGAACAGGAGACATCTGATTTTTGCTGTACAACATGCAACAGCTTTAATTTCTTGATTTAAGTGACTGCGTTAGTTTTTAATTGCGCCGAGCTGTAGAGTTGTAAATACTTACATCGAACAACTTTAGCTTCTTTAGAAGCGATGAAACACTAACACAGACGTCGGACATGACACATTGACACCAATAATAATTTGAGAAAATAGAATAATTGAATATAATCACATGTGTCAGACACACCTCTAAAGTTTCAGTGCTAAATAGTTTAGATGTACTACCATTGTAAGATGGCGAAAAACATGGTCCTCCAAAGTGATGAATTTTGAATGGAAGGAGCTTAGTTTTCTGCTATGGGATAGTAAATCACACCAATGATAACAAACTAACAACAAAACAGCTTATGTGCTAAGACTCGGTGCATGTTTGGAATCATGGTGAGATTGAATGGTGATTTTGTTTAAGTTTTAAAGTCTAGTTCTGCCAAAATTATGGTAGTGTGATGTAGCTATGTCAAACTCGCTGTTAATCCAAACATGAATCGAGAGCGTGTTTCTAATTGACCGATTTCATAAAAGTATTTTTCATTTTGCATTTTGCAAGTGTCTTTTCACACATAGATTAAAATTTCTGAGATGATAAAGTACTAATAATAGCAGATAGATCCAATAAGAACTTTGACACATATATGATCATGAAACATTGAAACTATATCATCATTTTTCACACACAAACTGATCATCACTCCATCCTGATCTATATAAGAACAAAAAATAATCAACACACCTCTGAATTCAACAATAAGTTTTAAGGCCAAACCAAATCAACAAAGCTATATCTGGCCATCCAATTCCACCTGCAACAAGTTATTAACATCATAAACATAAACACAATAATCATAACAAATAAATCAAAAACCAAAAAACATGTAGAATCCTCACTTGTATTTGAAGACTTGAGTACTGTGGACCAAACCAAGCCAAATCCATTTTCTATTGAATTTCACTATTTCCTCAAACTCTACCAAATATACAACAACAAAAAAACCACTTTTTTTTTTTTTATAAAACCTCAAACTCTGCACAAATTCATGAAAAATCTTTCTACTGTTCTGAACTATGAGAATCATCCTTAGTAGTATTATTCTGCTGATTCTGCTGCTGAACCCTAGTTTGATTTTGACCAATCTGCTGATAAATCTGAGTGAAAGCTTGTTGATTCAACACACCAATATGTCCATCTTGTGACAACCCTAATTCCAAACCAGGCATCTGCTGATTTGCACCCCCCAAAATTGATGTAAAACTCATCCCTCCCACTCCCAAATTTGTTCCTGTTGGCATATCAAATCCAGAAAACCCAATTTTCTGAAAATAATTTCCACTATTATTTTCACCAACAGTAGTAGCTACTAAACCACCAGATGATGATGATTGATGAAATCCAAATCCACCAACATGATGATGAGGCCATAAACTTGTAGAACTAACATGATGTGCTTGATGGGCCTGATGGGCCTGATGGGCTTGATGGGTTTGAGCCCAATTAGTCCTATCATTCAACTGCAAACCAGAAGACAAAGATGAACCTTGTGGTGTCAAACTGTTACCAGAAGAAGCTAAAGCTGAAGCTGGTATTGTTCCTGTTCCTGTTGCAGCTATGATTGATGGTTCAGATTGTTGTAAAAGCCATTGAATTGTTTCACCATCTGATTTATGACCTAACTCTCTTGTTAGCTGAAAGATTCTTGCTGCACATAAAGCTGGCATCCTTATTCTTCTTCCTCTTCCTTCAACTTTTGTGTGTCTGTCTTTGTTTGATGTTCTTTTTGGTGCTAGTTGTTTCTTTGTTTCATCTTTTGTTGTTGCTGTTGTTGTTTCAGATAACACAATTTGAAGATTTTTTGCCTCTGATTCTTTGTTCTCTCCCATGTTTGCAAGCTGTGATTGTTGCTTTGAGTTTTTGGGATCCATGAATAGAAAAAAAGATTAAATATATAAAAATAAATTAAAAAAATTAGATTTTTTTTTTATGGGTTTTGTGTATGATTGAAGGTGTGAACTGAAAAGTCTTAAACTTTCATGAGTTTTCACTGTTTCTGGCAAGATTTGAGGGACAAAGCTTTTGATGGTAATAATAATATATAATTGGAAAAATATTAAAATCCCAATGTGCTGTTTCTATGTCAAAAAAATTTAGTATATGTTTTTTTTAATGAAAAAATTGTGTCTTTTTTTTCTCTCTGTTGTCTTTTCTTACCTCTTTCTTTGTGTAAGTGGGTTTTGAGTTTGACCAGCCAGATATGAATGAATTTTTTGAAAGTAACTTTAACTTCTAGTTTCACTTACCTTGGATACTACAACACAACCACTGTGTTATGTCATGTTTCTCTATGCTATCTCTATGCTATGTACAAAAGTACAAGCATCAAACAAAAACCACATCTTACATTTATGGATCTTCTTGGTTATTTCTGAAAATAGATTGTTGTAGCAAAAGAATGGAGTGGATTATCTCAATTGAAAAATAAATTGAGAGAACAATAGGAAAATCTTGACCATTATTCTTTTAGGGGAATACAAATAAAAATATGGGTCTCGCTGGTTAATGAACCCAAAAGTAGAAAAATTGTTTTGGAAATATAAACTGTTACTTTTGATCAACTAAATAAAATCTTACTTTTCTTAGCTGCTTAACCAATGTCCTGGGAGCACTCATTAACATTGTTCTAAAAATATTACTACATCATAATATGGTGAAAAGAGGTGAATTTAACATTTTAAAAATTAAAATATTGGTGAATTTCATACCCTAAACACTTGTTAGCATAACCCTTCTTTTAATATTTCTTTTTCTACTTATTTATTTGTCATCCAATTCAATGATTTTTTTCGTAATGTCGGTCAATTTTCAAAACATTAATTATGAATAATAATTTGTTAAATGTATGATACAAGTTATCTAATCTTACATGAAAGGTAATGATTTGCTAAACTATGTGATTGAAATAAATGGTGACCGTGGGCGATACTTTTAGCTTGATACTAAAGATGAAGTTAATAATATATTCTAGGATATGTCCTAAATTATACTCTATCCGATCACTATTATAAGTAAAAATTGATTTTTGAAGTTCATTCAATAAATGATGCATGTGGTCTATATATAGACTACATACATCATTTATTGAATGAACCTAAAAAATGAACTTTTGCTTATAATAATGACCAGAATGAGTATATCGTTTAGGGGAAAAAAATTGTCAAAAATTATATGTTATTTTTATGGTGTCAATGATATATTAGTGTTATTTTTATGTTATATCTTTAACTATTTATTTCTTCTTTCAATTTTTTCATGGAAAATGTTGTTTCTTGTGAAAAAAATGTTTCAAGAAAGTATCTCGACCATTAAATTTGTTAATTTTGTAACTGTAGCGTTATCACTTCTATTAACCCAATCACCCATGATTTCCGCAAATTTGAAATGTTAAAAATTTCAACCCACAATCTGCATTTATTTCGTGAATCACTCAGGATAATTTCTCTCGCTGTAAATAGCATTACTCTTTTTTCATTTATCTTTCTCATATCATTTCTTAAAGACAATTTTGTAAAACAATTTAAAATATCTCTTTCTCACACAAAATTAATTACATTTCATAATACGTGTTAAATTTCCAAAACATCATATAATTTGAGACAAAGAACCATAGTATGCATTGGCTTGTTGTGGCTAAAAAAGGTGATGCAAACACCAAAATTTTCATGGTGTCATATCAAGAAGAGGGAAAATGTCATCACTGGCGTTGTTTTTAATCGTTAAAAGATTGAAAGTGTGAATAATGTGAGAGAAACCATGTTAAATCATTTTGGCTGGCACTTCAAGTTGATTCTTTGTTGAGACCTAATGTGAAAAATTTTATTTTCAAGACTCTCAACAGTGTTGAGGTGGCCCAGCTAGTGATTCCTTTTACGAAGGAGGTTAAGAGGGAGGTCTATGTGTATGATAGTTTCAAGAGTCTAGATCCATATAATATCGACTTTAAATTTACTAAAGATTTCTGGGTTGATCTCAAGGTTGATTTTATGAGGTTTTTGAGTGAATTTTATTCCAATAGATAGTTGGTGAGAGGCTCTAACTGTACTTTTACGATGTTGATTCCTAAAGTGTTAAGTCCTTAGAAACTATATGACTTCCGGTCTATCTCTTTAATTGGTTGTATCTATAAAGTTTTAGCGAAGGTGTTGGCTAAAGATTGAGATTAGTAATTTACAATGTGTTTTCTGAATCGCAAACGACTTTTATTAAGGATAGACAAATTGTGGATGGTATTGTCATTGCCAATGAAATGGTGGACGAGCCTAGAAATATATGAAATAACTTATTTTGTTTAAAGTTGATTTCGAGAATGCCTATGATTGTATTAAGTGGGAGTAGTTGGTTGATGTTATTTTTAAAATGGGTTTTCTTTGTAAATGACATTGTTGGATCATGAAATGTGATAGAACAACTACGATGTCAGTTCTAGTTATTGGAAGTCCTATTGAGGAGTTCTCTTTAGGAAGTAGTTTACGCCAGGGTGGTCCAATATCTCCTTTTTTGCTTCTTTTAGTTGTTGGAGGGTTGAATGTGATGCTAAATTGATTTGTGGAGGTGGAGCTGTTTATTGATTACAACGTTGGTTAAAGTTCTAATTTTTGGCTTTCTCATCTTCAATTTATGATGAAACGTTGATATTGGGTGAGAAGAGTTGCAGTAACATTAGCGCATTGAAAGTCAAATTTGATCTTATTTTCTTTCTAGATAACCTTGTTTTGCAGGATAATGTTGTGGGCAAATGAATTTGAAAATATGAGCCAGAATAACTATTCAGCAAAAGGAGTTTATCACTTATTGATCCAAAGATCCTACTCATGCTCCTTTATCTGATATTATTTGGAACAAAGTTGGGCCTCATAAAGCTTCATTATTTGCGTGGAGATTGTTGAATAGAGAATTTCGACTAACGATAACTTAATTTGTCGTATAGTTGGTCCCTTAGAATCAATGTTGTGTTTATGAGAGGAGGTGGAATCTCTTAATCATCATTTCTTGTATTGTGATTTTTTTTTTGTAGCATTTAGTCTCGTGTTTTGCAATGGTTAAGAATTTGTATTATGTCACTGTCTGATGTTTGTATCCATGTTTTGAAAAAAAAATTGTTTTCATTTTTTGGAAGGACATCCGACATTTTGGTTTTCAAGTAATCTAGTTGACATGTATTTGAGATATTTGGAAGGAGTGTTATTCTCTAATATTTTTGCAACAAGCAAATCTCTCCGGATCATTTACTTGATCGTGTTAAACTTTTTCTTGGTGGTGGTTGAAGGCTGAAAAACCTAATTTATTTTATTTTTATTTTAATTCTTGATGATTTCACATGTCTGTAGTGGTTTTACGACCTTGTAATATCATTCTTACGACTTTTGTTTTCAACTCTTCTTTGTAATTTCAGACCATTTTTTAGCCCCTTTTAAGCACATTTTGTGGTTGATTGGATCTTATTTTTAATATAATTTCGTTTGACTTCTTAAAAAACTATTTTTCTTTTAATGTTTTTTTTATCAAGTAGTCTAGTGGCTAGAGCTCATACAATTTAATCATAGAGAAGTGGGGTGTCCGAGGTTCGAACCTCGATCCATGTATATAATATGTAATATCTCTACCAACTGAGGTAAACTCACTAAGATTCTTTTTAATGTTTTATTTAATTGCAACATTATAATATAGAATTATTATAGTTATTTTGTAAAAAAAAATGTCATATCTGGCAGGGGAAAAGAATGTCATGCTAGCATGGTTTTCATGTGGTTTTTCAAAGATGTAGTTTTCAAAACAGAATCAAATAACCTCTCAAAAAAAAAAAAAAACAGAATCAAATAATAAAATTAAATAATGGGATCAACCATAATAACCATAAGTAATGGACTCCCTAAAGAGAGGTATGTCCCAGTTTAGAAACAAATAGGAGTCAAAGATATGTTGTGTTCAGTAAGTGACATAATTCACAATCCATTCAATAGTGGGACCTTGCTTCTTTAAATACACTATAGTTTGTGGTAGTGACAATGCACAATGTATATAAGACATATCGCTTCTCATACACTTCTGTAGTGTTCTGCATATTTTGTATTGGACTTCTTAGTTAGAGTGTTAGACTCATGTTTTAGTGTGAGCAAGTTTTCTGAGCAACATGACGGAAATAATTTATTTACTTTTTTTTTTGAAGGACGAAATAATTTATTTACTTGAAAATAAACTGAAAGTGAATCATTAATTTAATTCTTCATATTGTTAGATTGGATAATTTAATCGTACAAATTACAATTTAATAATCACTTAAATTGAAAATTCTTGATTAAAAATTAAATTAACCAGTCAAAAGGACTTATAACATGATCAAGAAATTATTTTAAAATTTCGATAATCTTTTTAGAGCAAATTATGCAATTTTTTTTACAATTTGGATCCTAGTAAAAAAAGGTTAAAATGATAAAAAAAAATTAGAAAGAAAAAATGATAAAATATGCTCCCAATAAAATAATGATTTTTTTTACAAAAATAAATGATATTCATTAATTCAAATTAATAGAGTACATCGATATAATATAAATTCAAATTCGCTAAAAATAAAAAAGATGAATTTACGAACAAACTCACAACATCCATGTTAAAAGTATAAAACGACAGAGTATTTATGTCTATAAATATGACTATATTCAAGCCTCGAAATACACATGTCCCTGGATTTGCAATGTTGACGACACCAGTCATTGATTGAATAATCTACACTTGTTCAGAGCTAATTTTTTAATCTGAATCGAATAAACATCGTACTAAGATGAGAAGTCAACAAACATATCACACAAAGAGGAAAATCAAAACAAGCAAAGTCGTGCAAAGACTACAAAATCACAAAAACAAATGAAAGAAGACTAAAAATATGTAGAAATCATTTATTTGACTAAAAAAGAAGAAAAAACTATTCAGACGGATGATTCTGCACTAAAATTGCCCTAAATTATCTCTCTTTGATAAATAAGAAGACGAAAAATGGTGATCACCAAGGTTTGAAAAGGAAACGGACTATGTTACTTGAGAGTTAAAATAATGAAATTTGTTTTGTTGAGAAAATAGTGGTATGATTTTTCTCATGGAAAGTGACAACAACATTTTTTTAGATTCAATCGCATCATATATATTATATATATATACATACCAATATTTTGACAGCTGCGATAGCTTGTTTATATAACCTTGTATTGGATTTGGTGGTGCTTTTATCTAAGGCTCTGTTTGTTTTGTCGTGAACTTGAAAAAAGTATCAATTGATATCAAAAGGAAAAATATCAAATTTACCGACATGTTTTTTTTATCAATGTTTACGACGATTTTTTGACATAAAAGTAGACAATAATATAAAAGAAATTTCACGATCATCAATTTACAACTTACAAGTGGTTGAATATGGGTTCCGAAGAAAAAAATGGAACAATTCATATTTATAGAGTTTTCTCTCCTAGGGTTTATGTCTCCATAGCCAATTCTATACTTCCATCACCATAGCCTCACTCCCTATGTGAGAGTTTTGATGTCAATCAATTGACCTTATCAATCTGATTGTGAATTTTTCTAACGAGTTTTGTTGTTATTTATAATCTTCCAACCCTTCAATCCGTTTTGTTTGATGCATCAATTTTGATTGTGTCTTGTTATGTTCTTATTGTCTCATTTGCCATGGCTGATTTACCATCTCTTGCTTTTGAGGATCTATGGTGGTTATCCTAGAATTACCGATGTGATCAACTCCCTTTATTGATTGGTTCAGATATGATTCAAATTTAACAACTTTTTTATTTATCCAAGGTGTTTTAGCTTGATGTTAACCACCTCTATTGAAATTAAGATAACTTCCTTTAGGATTGAAAAATGAAGGTCATTAGTCTGAACTGTATAAGGGGTAACTCAAGCGCAGTTCATAATATAAAATATCTCGTCCGACATTTTAATCTGAATCTTCTCTTCTTAAGCGCGACATTAGTTCACAAAAATAAGATTGAAGATTTACGTTATGTGCTCGACTTTGATTCTTATTTTTCTGTTGACCATACCGGTCGAGGAGACAATCTTGCTTTGTTTTGGCGTACTACTTTTAATTATCAAATTGTCAATTTCTATAATAACCATATTATTGTTGATATTGTTGATCCTACTTGCAGTTTATGGAAATTTACTGGCTACTACGGGTACCTTAATGGGGGACAAAGGCGAGCTGCGTGTGATTTCCTTCGTCAATTGTCTAGTCAAATGAATGCCCCTTGGTGTATTTTTCGTGATTTCAATGATATTTTTGGATGCAAGTGAGAAAAGAGGCCGTAATACTCGTTCGAATTGGTTAATTAATGGTTTTAGACAAGTTATCCTTGATTTTGGATTATCTGATGTACCAGTTGATGATTATCCTTTTGCCTGTTTTAAAAGTCTAGGCACACCACATGCGGTTGAGGAAAGATTAGACAGAGCTCTAGAAAATAATGCATTGTTTAATATTTTTCCAGATGCGAGGCTCAAAAATTTTGTAGCTCCCGCATAGGATCGTTACCCCATCTTGTTGGATAGAACTCCAATGGTGTGTTCCCTCACATTTGTCTCGTCGAAGCTTCTGCTATGAAAATTCCTGGAGCATGAACCTGGCTTCAAAGACATGGTATCTTGATAACTCGCATAATAATAGCTTTGGGGCCATCAAAATCAGTTGCTTTATCTGAGAAAACAAATGAAGCGTCTTTCAGTACAACACGATGCTTATGTTGTAAAAATTAGGAATAAATTATCTCTATAAATAATAATCATCATATAAATAAAAGTATCAATTAAATATTAAAGAGAATAAACAAAAGGGATAAAAAGTAAACTTATCTTTCTTCAAATTGCGGTGATTTGAAGTCGGCAAAATTGAAGTAAATAAACACGAAACCATGAAAGTATAACCTGCAAAACAATAAACCATTACATAAACCTGAGGCGTGATAGGATCACTATCCTTAAAGATTTATCCGCCTCATAAGCGCATATCCTCCCAGGATACAACAGGTTCTTCTCCGATATAAATCATATCGGAGGTGACAGAACAACTTGAATTTATCTCAAAGATAACAGGAAATTTAACCTATCAACTCAACTCAACAGTGGAGAAGAGAAAGAAAAACCGTGAATATACTAATAGCCTTATTGTTTTTTTTTTAATCCTGATCAAAATTGGAAAACATATATACACCTTTAAGTGTATCATAACATGTTTATGTATATGCCAAATTAATGTTACAAATTGAAGACAATCAGTTACAAATTAAAACCATTTTATAGTCATTATGGAAAGACACGTTATGATAAGGAATTGACCAAATAAACTATGTGGTCATATCAGTATCGAATAAAAGATGAAAATTATAACTTTTGAAATATAATTAAAATTTACAACAGCTTATTGGCGCCAGAGAGCTAAAAAGTTGTAATATAGAGATGGGGATCGCAACACTAAATTTTTACATGCATCAACTTCAGCTAGGAAGAAAGTGAACCAACTCATATCCCTTGAAGAGAAACCAATTCATGAATAAGTTATTCATTAAGTCATTTATTAATGATATTGATTGAAGGATTATCAAAGAAGAAAACTCGTGATCATATGCATGAAGATTCTATCATAAAGGACTTAGGATGATCAAAGAATCTTCTATCCATAAGAATTTCATACATTTTATAATGATTAAAAAATTCCATTTAGATTAATTATCGAATAAATAACAATATCAATTATCACGTGCCAAAAAAGAAATATATTTAATTTGCAATGGTATACTATTAAATATTAGGAAAAAACTTAGGTACAATTCCTTAGGTGCTTTTCGTATGGTTCTTAACTAAATTTACCATGATTTCCTTAAATCCATAATTCTCTCAAAGTTTGTTATCTCCAAAAAGTTGTATTTTTAGTTAAGAACCATACAAAAAACACCTAAGGAATTGTACCTAAGTTTTGTCCTAAATATTATATTTAAACTATTTAGATTTAATATAAAAAAAAAACCCACAATTTCAGTACAGATTTTCGAAAAGAAGAAAAAATAACAGAGACTATTTTATAGTGCTTATATTTTTGTAAAGCGCTATTAAAAGATTGCTTTTAAAAGCGCTTGTTAATATGAAACACTATTTTATACCAATTTTGTATACCATTTAAAAAGAAAGTGTTATAGAAATACAGGGCACTTGTACACAAAAATTTCATAATAAACCAGTTTCTAACAATGCATATTGATAAAATGAGCTATCTTAAAATACCTAGTTATAGAGTTTAAGGTTAAAGCGATATCAAACACCAACTTTAGATAGATCTTAGTAGTGAAAGCCCTATCTAAAGCCATTATTAGTAGCACTTTTTGCTTATTTTAAAGCACTATTTAGACCTTTAAAGCATTAAACATTGCTTTATCAGCACCATCAAAATCTTTTATGCCTCCGAATTTTCTATTTTTCCCTTATTTAAAGAATCCGGTATATAACTACCGAACTTGTTAGGGACTTAACTACAGGACGTAAGTTTGTGCAGTAACTCCCATAGAGTTATTTTATGGCCATATCTTTCATTATGTTTTATGTAATTTTCTCTTTGTACGATTCACATATCTGTAACTTTATTTCTATTGCTAATTAACATGATGTTTATGTCATATTTAGCAAATAAATTGCTTTATGAAAATAATTAACAGTAAAAAAAAGTCTTGTTCTTATAGTTAAGGCATGTGACAACGTGAAAACAATGAATATTATGCGGACTTTCAATGTGATAGGAAGAAATACGATTTACCTGTTAATTGATCACAATTGAGTGAAGTTAACACTGTTTGTTGGTATGATTGTTATGGAAAATCCCAAATCGCAACGTTTGGAATAAATTCAACTGGAGGCAAAAGAGGAAATAACCGCCGTGATTCCCGTGCCGTTCTGAAGATATCTCCCTAACGTATCTGGTTTATATCTACCGGATATTGTAATTGACCATCCTGTAGTTATCTTCCTAATAAGTTCGGTATATATCTACCTAATGTTGTATAAAAGGGCAAATTCGATATTTTAGGGGGCCTTTGGAGATTTCTGGAGGCTTAAAAAGAAATGTTCTAAAACGTTATCTGAGAAAAAGCCCGTTTTTGGTGTAGTAAAGCAAAAATGATCTGATATGATTGTTTTCCATGTCCATAAAGGATTTGAAAACGAATTGATGCTAAAAAGAAAAATAAAACAAAAGAATCATGCCACTCATGACCTAATTCAAATAATAATTTCCCAGCTCTAACATGATTTTATACTACTCCCACATGATGAAGCGTGGAGGAAATTTTAGGTTTGAGTTTTGCAAATAGAAAAATGTGGGTTGGAGAAGACGACTTATTCAAGACGTTCACATAGATTTTCTAGTTGAGATTAATCATTGACAAAATAAGTTGGTAAGAAGATATTGCTGCCACATCCTCCACGAAGGAGAAGCTTAGTAACATGAGTTGGAACACCAATATTGAATTATATGAATGAGGTTCATAGTTTGATCTCTAGTACTAATAAATTTTACTCTCCTCACAAACTAACCAATGAGATTTGCCTATACAAAAAAAAATTGTAGCAACAATATTACATAAGTTTTGGCGTGTTCGCACCTCCTATGTGACAACATATACACTAACTTCAAATTTCATTCGTCACAACTTTTCACAATATTAAAGAAGACAACTTAACTATCTCTACTACAACTTGACACTTTTTTTTATGAATAGTTAGCGTGAGTTGGACCTCACGGACATCTAGGGATTGGAAACCTCAAGTCTCAAAGACCATTAGTATGGATATACTTACATATTATAAATCAATGAGATCTCATTGACATGCATGACTCGAACTTAAATTCTTATGAGATATGAGTTGAATCTTCATCAACCAGATCAACCTTCACTAACCATTTTAAAACCTTAATCTCAAATATACTGAAACTTCAAGCTAGAAAAGAATCAATTCATAAAATTATAACTGAATTTGATCTATAGGCTAGCTATATCATAGTGATTACTCATGTCATTTAAATTTGCATTCTCTTTCCTTATACACCTTTCTTGTAATTACTTGGTAAGTCATAATTTATGTGGCTTTTAAGTGTTTATTTCAATAGAATTTTGTGTGTTTTAGTCTCTTTATAGAACTAGTTTACTTCAAAAGCTTATGTTTTATTTTCAGGACAAAAATGATGTTGAACAAGGATTGAAAGCATGGATGAAAAGTCAAGAAAAAAGGAAAGAAAAAAAAAAGAAGTTTTCGAGCTCTTTTCAACAGGCACGGTCGTGCCCCATTTTGTGCTGGTCGTGCGCCACTGAAGGCCAGGCCGTGCGGAACAGGTGCGAACCACACACACGGACCGTGCGCAGGCCATGCACGACCGTGCGCCTCTCTAGTGGCCAGTTTTGGCCGTTTTCCTACCAGGCACGGTCGTGTACCTCACAAGCACGACCGTGCACGTCTCTCAGGCATATTTTGTTGTTATAATTAAACTCTTGGTTTCTGCCCATTATTGCCTTGTAATGCGAGTGTAATGTCTTGTCTAAGGTTATAGGCTATATATAGGGCTCATTTCTGACTTGTAAAACATCTTGGATCATTGAGAACTTATTATACATTTGCAGTCAAAGTCATCATTTGTGTTCTAAGTTTTTGCTTTATTTTTCTGCACTTTTACATTATTGTTCTGTATTTCCTTGCTCTTTACATTCTTCCAATTTATATTCATAAATTTATTTTAATGTCTTTATATTCCATGTCTTTTATTTTATTTCCTTTGTCTACAATGAACATGAGTGAGTAGATTCTCTAGGCTTGGGATTGTTGGAAAGTCTAATGACTAAATCCGATTCAAACCAAGTCTAGAACCTTATTTTATTTAAATTCTTTTCTAATCTAATCTCATCACCTTAAAGTCTTCTTTCAAATAACAATCGATGGATCGAAATATGAAGATTGCTATTGGAACAAATGAAATTAGACAAAGTGAGCAAAACATGAAAATAGTTTTGTGAACTTTGAGACAATAAGATTCAAACTTAATGGGTTTCAATAACAATCAACCATGAAAATAGGTTTGATTATTATGGAAATACATTCATGTCTTCTGAAAAGAAACATGAAATACCTATGAAAATCTTGTCTTAAGAAAATGAATTTAACATAGAATAAATGACAAGATAAGGAATTTGTTTAGTTTTGTCATTAAGATTGACCACAATCCTAAGGCTTTTTATTATATCTGAATTTTAATCAAAGAAACTATTGAACTTCTAAACTTGAATTATTTTAGCTAATCAAAATTGAGAACGAAATCGGTAATTACTTAACTCTCTGCGGAACGACAATTTTTATTACTCGATAAGAACCGTACGCTTACGGATATCGTGTCATTACTCTATTATGTATCTTGATCAGTAAGCTGTTTTATAGAAATACAGTGCACTCATGAGCCAAAATAAAGATGAAAGCAAATAACAAATGAATATGATTTTTCTTAACTATCTCGTTCTTAGGAAAAGGGGCATAGTAATCCGGAATTCCGTTGAAAAGTAAGTAGATGAATTAAGATGAAATGATAGTTTTATTTATATTTGCAATTTAAACAACAAAAGTTTACAATTACAAAGACTAAATTTGTGATTCACTCCCAAAAAAGAAGAAGCTAGGGTTTATCTTTATTTTAAATCTTTGCTTTGAGACCTATTCTTCTGTTTTGCGTAATAATCATAATAATGATAATGATATGTTCGACTTCATGTGTGTTGCTGGTTGAATTAGGAATCACATGTGCTTCCCACCATGCAGACATGGGAGGCCCCTCTTTAAAGCTAGCTGTTGAAATTTTATACCCAATTTTCACAAGAGTTCAAAGCTTGAATAGGACATTATCTTCTTTTTCTCACTAGATTTCTTTCTTTTTAATCTCTAAACACCTTTTTTTTCAAAAAATAAAGATAAAAATCTTAAAAGATTCATTCCCGTATAAGATAAGCTTAATTGTCTTATTTTGACAAATGAATTTAATTTTGTCTTACACACTTTAATTTTTAATAATACTCACGCATATTATAGGAACAACTTTTGTTTAGATAAACTAGGGAATGGATCCTTTCATTTTTTCTCTCTCATCTCACGTTTTTCAACTGTATGATCAATCACACCATTATATGAAAAATGTGAGATTAATATTTTTTATTTTTATTTTTTTTTATAAATTAAGAGCATAATGACATCAAAGAGACTAGAAGATATATTAACTATGTTTGCATCCATTGTAGCCTCTAATCTTATGAGATTTGCTAATATGCACCCATTTGTGACTATTCAGTTGGATATTACATCTTTATCGATTTCTCGACCTCTTGTAATTGTCGATACTTTTTTGGCTGGTATTTCTTGGTGGCCTCAAGTTGTATGATTGTCGGTACTGTTTTAGGAAAGGGTAAGGGGCTTAGCTATTGTTTTAATATAGAGGATGAGGTGGAGATATGTAAATTAATGGTTTTTGAAGAGAGTGATGTCGTTGAAAAGAGGCGTATGGAGTCTTGCGTGGTTGTCTGATGATAGTGGAGTCCTTTAATGTTAGAGGTCTAGTCGGTAGGATAAAAAGAGTAGGGTCATGTTTATTTTATTGAATCATTTGGAAACTAAGTTGGAATTTTTCGGTGAGGCGCTTGTTTTCTATTTTGGGGGGAATTCTTACTATGATTAGAGTTTCCCCTGTCAATTGGAAATAGTGGTGGGATGTTGTCTATTTGGTGTAAGTCTAAATGCATTATTTTCTTCTCGTCTCTAGGAAAGGGATTTCTTGGGGTGTCTTTGGAGTGGGTGGTATCTAGAATTAGGTGTTGTGTTGTCAGTATTTAATCTAACTACATTCTATAAGAGAAAAGAGTTATGTGGATAGAGTTCATGGCTGCTAAAAACTCTTTTGGTGGTGATATCTGGTGTGTTTTGAGGGATTTTAATTCGGTTCTGACTCCTAACGAGAGGGTGGGTGCTCCAATACTCTTGCTATGGATTGTGATCTTCAATGGCCGAGTTTGGTACTTTTATCAACTAGATGGCTCTTATTGATCTCCCCCTGCTTGGCAGGCGCTTTACTTGGTTTTGACCTCATATAACAGCTATGAGTTGTCTGGATCATATCTTCATCTTTGAAGGTTGGTGGGATTTTAAGGGAAGACATCTCAATGGGTTCTCAATAGGGATGTGTATGATCATTGTTCGTTGGTTCTTTGTTACTTCTCTCAACTTTGGGGGTCCTAAACTCTTTAGATTTACTGGTTGGACCACCTTGGCTTTGCAGACTCAGTGGCCTAAAGTTGGACTTCCATCAATCACACATAGTGGATGGTGTTCATTTTAAAGGAAAAACTTAAGATTCTTCAGGGTATTTTGAAATACTGAAGCATGGAGACCTTTGGTAATCTTGACTTCATATTAGACCAACTTAGGAATAGTGCTAAGGACTAGATGTTTTGGTCGAGGATAGACACTTATCTCCTGGAGAGGTGGAGGTCAGGAACCAACTTTTGGCCAATGTATGGTCCCTCCTCAAGATCAAAGACTCCTAATTGTTTCAAAGGTCAAAAGTTAGATGGCTGAAAGAAGGAGACACTGACACAATCTATTTCCACGCATGCGTGAGGAAAAAGGGAAGGAGGAATTCTATTTTGACGCTTTGGGATGGTGATAGATGGTGGAGGATATGGTAGAGGTTAGATATGAGGTTGTTAATTTCTTTACTAATCACTTATCTGAAGTGGTGCAAGATTAGCCAACCATGGATGGAATAAATTTTAATCAAATCTCAACTATTGATGTTAATTTGTTATTAAACCCTTTTCTGACTTCTGATATTGATGAGGTAGTCACTAGTGTGAACGGTAATAAGAGTCTAGGGCCTGATTGTTTTAACCTCTCTTTTAAACAGATTTTGGCACCTCCATCCATCCGGGGGACTTCCATCCGTTCTCGCTGCTTGGCTCATTTTATAAGTTTGTAGCTAAGGTATTGGTGAGGCAGTTAATTCCTATTATGGATAAAATCATATATGTTAACCAGTCTTCCTTTACTAAGGGTGGTCAACTTATGGATGAGGTGGTGGCTATTAATGAGATTTTTTATCTTGCTCAGAAAGGCCTCAAAGAGTGTCTAATCTATAAGGTGGATTTTGAAAAAGGCACATGATTCGATGAAATGGTGTTTTTTTTAGACTATATGATGAAGAGGCTTGGGTTTGGTGAGTTCGTGTGCTTGGATATGTGTGTGTGTTTTCACCGATAGTCTGTTCATGTTTGTTAATGGATCCCCCACACAAGAAATTACTATCCATAAAGGTCTTAATCAGGGGGATCAGCTGGCTCCTTTTCTCTTTCTACTTTTGGTGGAAGATCTAAGTGATTCAATTAGGATAGCATATGAGTTAGGTGAGTTTGTTGGGTTCAAAGTGGGTAGTGATGGTTTGGAGGTGTCCAATTTGCAGTATGAATATGTCACCCTCCTAATCAATGAAGCTTCTTTGGAGAACATATGGACTATTAAGATCATACTTCATTGTTTTGAGCTTGCCTCAGGTATGTGGGTTAATTTTGCATAGAGGTATGCTTGAACTAAGACCTTTTGTCATCTTGGGATGAGAGTTAGACCCTTAAGGTCTGCTTTTCCTTGGTGGAAAGGGGTTTCTCTGCCTGGTTCCAATGTGGAAGCCTCCTTAGATTGGTTTGAGAAAGGGTTGTCTCGATTAGTCCAAGATGGAAGGAAGATGTCTTTCTGGGGTGATATCTGGCTAGGACATACACCCCGTTGGTTGCGCTTCCCCAAGTTTTCCAAGTGTTTGAGCAGCAAATTGAATATATAGGCTCGATGCAAGACTAGAGGGCCATTGTTTGGGAGTTAGACCTGCGGTGGAGTCGACCATTATGTGCTTGGGAGCATTAGGTTGTGCACGAGTTATTTGCTCTACTTGAGAGGGGAGCATTTATCGGATGGACTGGATATTGGTCTTGGAGGCACTCCCCGGATTGGAAGTACTTAGTCTGTCCAACTTACTTATCCCTTTCAAAAGTCGTGATTCAATCTAGGGTGAGGTCAGAGTTAGCTAGTAACTCTCTAAATCTGGTTTGGCATTGTTGGGCTCCTTATAAAGTTCAGGTGTTTCCCAAGAAACTTATCATTGATAGGGCCCTAACGCGCCCAAATCTCTTTAAACTTAAGGTGATATCTGACCCGGTAAACACTTTGTGTCAGCTTTGTGATGGGAGTGTGGAATAGATGGATCATCAATTTGTCACATGTGGGGTTGCTTTCAAGTTTGGTACCGAGTATACAGGTTTTTAGGGTGAGAGTGGGTTTTGTCGTATAATATGCTAGAGTTGTTCCAAGGGCTAGTGTCTTCTGGAAGTAGGAGTAGGGCTCAACTAAGTTTTACTTTAGTTTGACATGTCACTATGTGGGCAATATATAAAGCTTGAAATGACCTTATTTTCTCTAGTATTGCTTGAGAGGTTGAGAAACTGGTTGATAAGATTCAATTCCAATCTCAGAAGTGGTTATGTGTTAAACACCCTTCACACCACTGTTTTATTTTTGAGTGGAAGGTGGAGTACATTCTTTGTTTGCGGTAGTGGTGTTCAGTTGTTAGGGCTGAGATGGATCTGGTGTGTGCTTTGAGAGTTTAGGTGAGGCCTAGATCTCTCATGTCTTTCTGGTTCGAGTGGACCTTCGTTCTCTGCTGCTTCCTTGGTTGTGGTATTGTGTGTGTCTGATTTAGTGTCTTGGGGACTTGTTTGTCGATGATCGGATTAGGCAAGTGTACCAAATCGTTTACCAAGTAATAAAGTGATAAGTAGAGTATCATATCCACAGGGATTGTCGTTTCATCTAAATCTTTCACGTTACTTATTTCGGAACAATAAAATAAATAAAGAGATAAGAGTTTAAAGTTCTGCAATTTAATATATTTGCAATAGAGCAAAGTTACCTGTTTGATTGAAAAATGTTAGTGACAGTTAGGATTCTTTGAATCACCTCTATTTATTTGTTGGAATTAATTAATAGTCAAGTCAAGTTCAGTTATTCTAAGTACACTATCTAAGTGATGAGTTCGCTAGGATGTGATAACCTAATCTAATGTCAAGTTGCACCTCCTAGTCGCATAGTGATCCTTGCATGCGAGATCTTACTCTCTTAAAAATTTCGGTATATCCCTCCGCCTATTGAGTTGCACCTGCTGGTCACACGGTGATCCTTACGTATGGGGTCTTACTCCCTCAGGGGTAATTGAAACATAAACTTAAATTAGAAGTACAAAACACACTCTCCCTATATGTAGTTCTACAAATGGGTAACCCTGTCAATGTCTACCTTACCAAGGGGCAAGGAGAATGGAGTTATTGGGCTGATTTAAGTCGTGAAGTCACTTGTTTCCTTAATTACTAATTACTAGTTTTAACCTGATTTCAGCAGATGTTCATCAATATTAGGTATGTCACCTCTCTAAGTACTTATTATCAAGGTACTCTCGCCTTTAGTTTGTTTCACTAGTTACTAACTAATTACTTCCTGGTCAGACATATATAAATATGAAGATATGAATATAAGTATTAGGCCTTGTCTCTACCTAAGTCCCTAAATTAGGGTTATGCTTAAGAGGAGACAAATCTTACGTACTACAGTAAAACTAAATAGTGAATAGAAAATAACTTAATAAAAGACTTTAAATTGAATAATTATCCAACAAACAGAGTAGAGATTCATCTTAGAACCCTAGCCTAAAAAGATTTAGCTACCCATGGTAACTAAAAACAAATTACAAAAGAAATCAAACATACCCTAGAAAAACCTTGAGTGAGAAGAGAGACTCCTCCCTTGAAGCTCCTAGTCCTTGCCTTAATTTTGAACCGCTTCGTTCTGAATGAGAAATTGTGAATGAGGAATGCAATATTTATAGGAAGAGTTTCCACCTGATCTTGGGCTAAAATCGCGGGTTTTTTGCACCAAAAAGTCACAAAATAGTGCCTTTGGCCGCAAGGCACGGGCGCCAGGTGCCTAGGGCCATGCGCCAGGCACATGTGAATATCAGAACAGACGTCAGACGCCTATGTTCATGTGTCTGGCGCCCCATTGTAAATTCTTGGGCACCAGGCACCCCCTTCTTTGCGCTTGGGCACATGTGAGTGCGAAGGGTGCAGAAAACGTATGTTTCTTTGCCTTTTTAGGTGTTTGCTTCTATGTAAGATGTCTTGGAACTTGAGAACATAATTCCTCCCTCTATGACATCTTTGGAGGCCTCTTGAATCTTCATTCTTTATCTTCCCAAGGACTTCACAAATCTTCAGAAGTCATGCTTAGTAGATATGCATGATTTCTTCGTACATTTTTGACAAAACATCCTAAAATTGCTATGTTTCGGGAAGAGTAGAATTACAGACTCAAATATAGAAAAGATTACAAGTGTCCTGAAATCATAAGCAATTGTTCTAATACTCCTCTCTTCTACTTGTAAAACCTACTTAAAACGACTGAAAAAGATGCTAAGAATAACGTAAGATGACCTGTCATTAAAACCCCAAACATAAACTATTGCTTGTCCTCAAGTAACGAAAGAAAAAATAATTTTATTCTTTGCATTTTTTTAAGGGAAAAATATACCTTTCCGAAAAGGTGCTCAAATTGTCATCTCGTCCCATTTACAGAATTGACTTGCTTACCTCAATACACTCAAGCGGGACAGACTTGGAGAAGATAGCTCATATACTAGACGACACTCTTTTCCATGATACATGTATGTCAAGGTGAGAAAAACCACAAGAAGGGGGGGTTGAATTGGTGTTTTTGGAAACTTCTTCTTAAACGTTCTAGATAACTATCCTCAGGTTCAGAGTCTGAAGTAGTTCAGAGTCTGAGTGAGTTCAGAGTCTATGTGCAGTGGATAAAGTAAAGAACAGAAGAAGAGAGAACACAGGCAATTATACAGGTTCCTTCCACAAACCGGAAGTAGTCTTGTCCTCCTTGCACTTCCAAGGAGAGTTCCACTAAAATGTAATCTCAAATTACAAGTTGCTCAATCACA
>Ga0315914_1000964_pt1 | contig 40744 bp, 18 predicted proteins | sample MpolenodulesMG_FD_203920 | JGI IMG/M metagenome (GOLD analysis project Ga0315914, IMG submission 203920) | Medicago polymorpha root nodule microbial communities from Los Angeles, California, United States - elongated nodules | ecosystem: Host-associated > Plants > Roots > Nodule | place: USA... | reverse complement strand
ATTATACCACTTAAGATTAGAGAATATTAGTCTCACCCTTACCTTAGATTGGTGATTGCAAGACTCTACAAGTTCTCCCTTCTCTTGGTTCTCCTCTTTTTCTCCAAAAGCTTCTCAACCTAATTTGTGTCTGGCTCTTAGCTTTTATATCTCACACCCTCAACATATTTTCTAACTAAATCCACGTATTTTCTAAATTGAGCTACCATGTTTACCTACTTTCAAATAAAATATGCGAAAAATCAACGTGTAATATTTATTCAATAAAGGGATATAAGAATTGATAAAAAAGGCTAAATGAAGGTAGATAAAAATGAAAATAGAAACACTTATATTTGTATAGTTTCTAGCTACTATAAATTATAACAAAGCAAAGGAAACATTTTCCATGTGTGTTCTTTAGACAATGTCGACATAAGGAAGGGGAAAATCATCTGTTTCAGCGAAGATGTAAATCTTAAATCTCTATCTCTTCCATAATCTTTGCTGAAGTTATTGAACATAAGCTTGAAAAGTACATTATTAAAAACTACAAAATAAGCAATTTGGGTATGGAAAGCTTCGTCATTCTAATATTCTCAAAAATCGTCTTCCCTTAGGCTACGAATTCTTGCCCTCTGTGCAAGGAAATGCTCTTCCTGAGCTCAATTTGCTGCAAGTACTTCCTCTATTCCCCATTAAGTGCTTTAATAGGCCTTCATGCATGCTTTGACATTCAGCCAAAAAATATTGGTCATCACACGCATTGCATTATTGTAGTTAGAAGTGAATTATGAATTAGTTTTTATCCGAATTTTTCATGAGAAAATAATTCTTGAAGGAAATCATGATAGGCTCTGGATTATAGCCAAATCCATAGAAGTTGTGCGCTTTTTACATTTCAATGTTCCACATAAATATCTAGGAAACTGGTAAAAGGTTTTGCACAAATATAATCAGAAAAAAAAATTTGCAAAATTTTGAATGACAAAGCTATTTTGCAGTGACATTCTATTTCTGCATAATTGATTGATAAAATTTAGAATTGCTCCATTATTTCCTTTAAACAAAACACTAAGAAGAAGAAAAAAAATTATAGATGAGTGACCTAGTGGCCACTCACATGCACACAATGAGGAGGAAGGGTGGAAACTTTGGATCCAACCTAGACACCCGCATAAGATCTCCTCACAAGCCAACCACTATGTTGTAACAACGGGGACAAACACTCACAATAAAATGTTTTACATATGAGCCATGTAAAATAACAATGATAGTTTAAGAAAAATGAAGTGTAATGATTGAACTTTTTTCTCACTCTTAAGGCCAAGTTGTGATGTACGGACGCTGCAGAAGATCATACAAATTTCTTTGATTTATTTACATGCTACAAACAAATCTGATCAAGTTCTTGTTGGAAGATTTTGATGAAATTAGCCATTTGAGTCTCCTCAAGAACCAAACCAACCTGAATTCCACCTCCACCATCTCTACAATCAGAAAGAGAAATAGAAATGGAAGACGACGAATCAAGATGAACTGCATCAGATTTTTTAGGCTTCCCCCACCCGAAGTCAGTCTCATAAACATCAAATCTAGGTGAACCAGCAATCCCTACGACAAACTTACCAGGTTTAGATGATTCCATATAATCAGAGATCAACGTTTCAGCTCCTAACAAAGCATCATTCTTGAAATCTCTTATCTTCATTTCAATACCATTTGCTGCCGCAATAATCCCATTTTTTCCAACTAACTCAACCTTCTTTACAACAACAAAACAACTGGAAAGACAATTTCCAAAATAATTCTTCGGTAATGAAATTTAAGGACGATCACGGCAATCGGCAAGAATTACCAAGTAGCATAGATCATCACCATCACCATCAACAACAACGCAACCACCTTTTCTTTGCTGCTCTAATTTCATCAAACAAAACCAAATCATGGAACATGTTACAACAAAAGTTGACAACATATATTGTTGTTGTAATGAAGTTTCTTTACATTTATGATCAGCAACAAATTTCTTGAGTTTCTGAACCTGTTCAAGGCTCAATACTAAAGTGGTTCGTACCTTATTAGCATAATTAGTAGGATCTTGCAGATGACCATTGAATTTTGATATAAAATCTTTTAGTTCTTGTGAGTAGGTGAGTTTAAGATTCTTTGGGTCTTTAATTCTGTTTCTTTCATGGGAAGGAAGAAGATCAAGAGGTAGAGAGTGTTCAACAGATAAACTGTTGTTGTTGTTGTTTGTGTTGGCTTTCGATTTCGAAACATACGACCAGAATTTCATGAATTGGTGAAGTGATTTTCCATCACCTACCACGTGGTTAAACGAGAGACAGATAGAAAATCCAGAGTTAGGTAGAATGGTGACTTGAATGGCCATTAGAGGGACTACGCGTGTGTCGTTGTGTTCGGCATGAGGTGAAGGCAAGTTTGGAACAAAAGGGTGCCAATTTTGAACATTTTGTGAAGAATCTGAAATAAGGAGGTTGAAGTTTGCTGAGGATGATTCAGCGACGGTGAAGGAGAGAGAGTCTCCATTGAGGTAGCGTATATAAGGGGGAACATTTTCGGAATGTGAAGGAATTATGAGATTGGAAGAGTATGGGAAGAAGTGTTGGAGGGTGATGGAAAGAGAGTGTTTGAGAATGGGAAGTATTGTTTGGAGAAAGTGATGAGTTGGATGAGGAAAGTGGTAGAAGAAGATACGTTTAATGGTTTGACAGCAAAACCATGGAATGTCCAAGAATATGAGGGGAAGAATGGTTGGAGAGGGAACTAAACCAGGTGGTGGTGCAACTTCACTCTTCTCTATCACCCTCATCGCCATCACTATTTCGCAACAAAATGTTAGTATTGTTTGTAATTGTTGTTCTGAAATGAGAAGTGGAGAAAGACTACTCAACTTGGAATGTGTTGGTGGTGACTGGTCCCACCATATATATATATATATATAGAAGATTCAGATTAATGGAGAATGCCAGCTAGGTATATCACATTGGAGTTCTTGGTTTTATTAAATATAACTTTCTGCAACTCGTTGAAGAGTTTTATAATCATTTTCTCATATGATTTAATAAATATTAAGAACCTCATGGAGGTTGTAATATACAAGAATAACGGGGAAAAAAAAATATAAGAACCACCTCATGCAACTCGTGGAAGGTTTTACAAGCATTTCCTTTTGTATGATTTAATTTCGAGTGGTGATAGGTATACATCCTTATGTGGCAACCCCCCATTCTACACCTCTTAGGTGGTATTTTTTATTCATTAGATTAGGGGCAATTTTGTATAACTACAAAAATTGAGGGGCAATTCTGTAACATATACATACAAGTCCTTTCCATCTTCTTCTCTCTATCATTTGTGCTATTTTCCACCGTTTAATCAATCCAAACTGATAAAATGAGAAAAATAAAAAAACAATACAGTTAGAATCAAGTATCAAGCGACGGATCTGTTATCGCTGCCGACTACACCAACAACGACGAGATGGTCTTCAAATGTGCACCACCTTTACACGGCGGTGGAGGGTGAGTTTTCACGGCGACGACGTCGGCCTTGTGTCATTCGTCAGGCCAGATCCTTCTACGCAGAAATAAATTATGTTATGTAGGAAAAATATTTTGGTAGTGAAAATGGAGAATATTTCATATTTCAGGAAATATAAAACACATGGCTTTTTAAGATGATAAAACAATGATTTCTTCTTTTTTCCCCTCTATTCAATTCAATTACAAATTTCTCAAAATTCTATCATTTTAAGATTCTTAATTTAATTTAATTTAATCCATTGGTGAATAAACGGGATTTGTGTGGCATAAGTTTTTGAATGGAGATTTTAAGATACATGCTTTATGGCTACAAATTTGTGTGCAAATTCTGAAAAATGGATAGCAGAGTCGTCATGGAACTGAAGACGAAGGACACGCCTGTAGTATTTCTCTCTTCTTTAAATTGTTTTTTTTATTTACTTTACCTCTCAGCCATTGGATTAGGGGCAAATAGATGGCAGAACAGAGCTGAAGAGAGAGCAATGTGAGAAAGAGAAAGACAGAAAAAAAAAAAGGAAAATGTAACATAGACACCCTTTATTCCCATACACCCTTGTACACCCCATGCATTGGGAAGAGACAAGATGAGATGAAAGAGAAAGTGTGCTTGTGTGGGGTCCATATGACCACGTGTCCGATTTTTGTGTGGGTGTCCAAAGGTGTATTGCCACTTAAGGATGTCTATGTATCATTACTTGAAAAAAAAATTAAATAAAAACCACGTGGAGGGTGTATATAGGGGTGTACAGAAAAGAATGGTCCATGTATCTTTTTCCTTTAATTTAATATGTCCTTAAAAATATAAAACTAAGAACCACGAAGAGAGCAATGCATGACTGGAATTGTTCGCATTGAAGTCATTGCGAAGTATATTGAGTTGTTACATGTACATGTGATTAGATGCCCTCTCTATGAAGAGAGTGGGATTCAAGTCTATTTGACATGATATTAGAGTTGGGTGGATTATTGTCAAAATCCGACTTAAATCTTAAAATTCAGGATTTTGTGACTTTATTCACCTTAAACGACTCAAATTCACAGCATAATTCCAAAATAGAGAAAATCGTAGTAAAATTGCATCAAAATCATGAAATTCATACAAAATTGCAGGTGTTTAAAGGGTTTTGAATGATTTTGTCCATTTCTTTTTTGTTAATAGTGTTTTACCCCTGTAATATAGGTCATTTTTAGGTTATCCCTGTAAAAAAAAAATTAGATTGCGTCCTTGTAATTTGAAGATTCTTAGGTTTTGGATTTTCATGGCAGCAAATTACAAAATTTATGGTACTTTCGCTCCGTGTAATTTGAGCAACTTCGGTTTACCCCCTTGTAATTTGAGCAAATTTTCGGTTTATCTCAACCATATCATCGATTCTGCACAGTCAAAATTCATAAAGGTTCAAAACAAAAAATCTTCAAATTACAAGGATGGAATCTAAAAAAATATGCAGGGGATAAACCGAAAATGACCTATATTACAAAGGGGTAAACACTGTTAATCCGGTTTTTATTTGTCATTTTGTGTATTAGTATTTTGTGGACTTTAAACTGGGTCATTTATGACTATATACAATTTATAACATATATTTTGCATTATTTTTGTTTTGGAAAACTTCATCGATTTTGATTGAGATTTTACGATTTTTTATATCGATTATACAAAAGTAATTGAGTAAAATCGTTCGATATTGATTTTGATTTTTCGATTTTACTCTTTTCTTTCGACATGAAGCAAAATCTCGATTTTGACAATCTTGTTTGGGTGCAATCTGAAAATTGGATCGAGGATCCACGTCAAGTCTTTTTATTTTTTGGTAAGTATCTTATTCAGTCAACAGTGGAAGATTCAGTACAAATGACAGAAGATATTGGTTCTGGGTCGACATTTCCCCACCATAGATTAGAGCCTAAGTTTCTAGCAACTCCAATAAAGCCATAAGCAGCCTTTTTTTTTTCGCTCTTTCTTTACAGCAATTGCATTAATGTTCACACATACTTAATTAACAAATCCAATTAAAAAGTCAACAATGATCAAATCAATTGCATCAACACGTTGTTTTCCATGCAAGCACTTTACCACTGTTTTGACAGTGATGGATCCAGAAATTTTAATAAATAGAATCAAAATTAAATCATAAAAATTTATATAAAACTATATAAACACGTAAACGTGCAAAAATTATATAAATTATGTTTATAATTGCTCTAAAATGTTGATATTTTTAAAAAAAAGGTCTCGGCTAGTATAAAAAATATAACCATAATTAATTATTTTTTCAACGACCAATGTCAGATATAGAGCCTTTTTCAATAAATATAAGAATAGTTTATAATATAATAGTAGTTTTATGGTCTTGCTAATAATATGCTCCAAGAGAATTGGTTAAAGATTTCATAAAAGAAAATTTTATCTTAAAAATAAGCGTTACGATATAATAATTACAACAACTTTTTAGAGAAAAAAAATTACTTTTTTTGTTTTCTTAACTCGTACTCTTAGAACACTCATTAGAATCTTATTAATTTTATAATTTTTTATAGTGTTAGGAATGGACTATCTGAAGATAATAATACTATATAAGTGAGATCAAACTGCATAATATCTAATTTTAGGTTTAAAATACAATAAACAAGTGGAGGCAAGTGGGTCGGCTGACCCCATTACCCCACGTTGAATCCATCCATGCTCTCCGAGTTTTCGATCACAATGCTGCTCATATTTTGCTCGTTTAACCACTGAGAGCACCATCTCAATCCTGCCGCTTCTGCCATGAGAACAGACAGGCCTGTGTTTTCTTTTCTCGTAGCTTCAGTGGTTCAACCTTAGTTTGCGTGTGAGAAGGAAAATAAACTGAGTTATCTATGTTGCATCCTTGAATGTGTGATTTATCAAATCAAATTACACATAACTACATAAGAAAATTCTACTAAAGTCAATGGAATAAAATATGAAATGTGCCAAAATCAGGTATCATATAAAATGTAGCAAAATCAATAGACAACCGCGCCCAATATAATTGGGTTTGGTGCATGCATATAAATAGTGGGTGGTGCTATATCGAAAATTTAAGAGCAAGTGGTGCAATGAATCTTGAACTAAACTCTAATACCATATTATGTATATCACAATTGAATGAAAGAATGATCTTTCATTGATTAAATGCGAGTGTTCCTTACATATTTATAGTAATAGTGTAACTAACTTGTTACACAAGTTATTTCTGTAAACTAAATACTCGATTCTAGTAGGACCACAAATGATGGTAAAGACATATCTCAAGAGATTTACTATTGTTCAACTTCTATGGCTTGATGCAAATTCAAGACTTCTGGTTGGGACGACCTAAGGGGGCTGCCACTAAAGCAAGGGCTTTAAGCCCCCAAATTATTTACACCTCATATTAGGCCAACAAATCTTTTTCGCTTTAAATATATTTTCACAAGTGAAATTCTTGAAACATTTTTGTGCTTAATTCGATTGATAGTCAAATGAAGTGATAGATCTTTAGCAAGTGTACTAGTTCTATTGAAGTAATAATTTTAAGTTTGTATCCACGAGAATTGTGTTAATCTCACTTTAGCATTATTGTTATTATTTTGGATATGTAAAATTGGAGGGTTTCCCTTGGCAGTTGGGTTGATTGCATAAAAAATAAATAAGCTGGATAAAAGTTGTTTTGAAAATATAAGGAGATATGAGATCGGGTCTTTCGAATCCTGTGATTATTTGTTTGGTAAACTGCACCTATTTCCTAGGAATGCTTCTCTAGTTTTACGATGGTTAACTAAAATAGTTGTAATCAATCCCTTGAGTTAGAACTCTCTTCTCAGATTACATCCCCTAATTCCTTAGGTGGTCTAATAATCTTCGAAGGTTTTAAGAACGTTAACCTAATATCACAAATAAACGATTATTCTATTCCTAGATTAACCTAGTTTGTTTGAATAATTCAATTAGGTCTAAGTCAAAAGCTATGGTCAGTAGCCATTCAATCTTACTAATTCATGATATATAGTGTAAATATACATAAAGCATTAAGAACAATTGAATTGAAAAAACTAGATTGATATTCACAAGCAATAAAGTTTCACAGCCACATGCTTCAAACAGGATTACATCATATTCATCTCAGGCTCAATCTCTGAGAGATTTAGCTACTCATAATGATAGACTTTTAGCAAGTGTACTAAAACTATCGAGGTAATAAAATTTATAAGTTCGTATCCATGAGGACTGTGTTAATCTCAATTTAGCAATAAGGTTACTATCTAGGATGTGTAAATTTGATAAGTGCCCGAGGCAATAGGTTTGTGTGCATAAAAAGTAAATAACATAAAATAAGATAGTTTTGGAAAATATATGGAGAGATGAGACTAGGTCATTCGAATCCTCTGATTTCACTTGTCTGGAACACTGCACCTATTTCCTATGAATACTCATCTAGTTTCACGATGGTTAACTAAAATAGCCTTAATCAATCACTTGACTTAGGACCCTCTTCTCAGGTTACAGTCCCTAATTCCTTAGGTGATCTAATATTCTTTGAAGGTTTTAAGAACGTTAACCTAATATCACAAATAAACGATTATCCATTCCTATACTAACCCTGTTTATTTGAACAATTCAATTAGGTCTAAGTTGAAAGCTATGGTCAGTAGTCATTCATTCTCACGAATTCATGTTTATATGTGATCATTATATAAAAAGCATTAAGAACAATTGAATTGAATAAAACTAGATTAATATTCATATATGAAATAGAGTTTAATAGCATCATGGTTCAAACAGGTTACATCAGATTCATCTCATGACCTAATCAAAAGGAAATTAGCAACTCATAATAAAAGATCAAGCAATATTAATAAAAGAAATTACAAGGTTTTAATCATGAGAATTTCTTCAATTTGATATGTTTTGGCCTCTGTGCATGCGATATAACCTCCTGCCACTTCTCCTTGCTTCGTGATGTTTTGGCCTCTATGCATGCGATATAACCTCCTGCCACTTCTCCTTGCTTCGTGATCCGTGTCCCTTCTTGGTTCCAAAACATGATTCCAAGCTTATGCAGCTGCTTCTTATATTTATATGCCAATAGGTAATGAAACCTAATTCTCCCATTTGTTTCTTTCAGGTTAATTAGTAACAACACACAGAAGCCCACTTCTCTTTTTTTCTTTCCTCCAATACCCATGTTTCTTTTTAGCCTCTTCTTTATAGTCAACAATAAAAGAATATCATGTCTAGCTCTTGTTTGATTATGTGGCTAGTAATAATAGTGATCATACACATAATTGACTCAATAAATGAAAAAGTAGAATTTATTCAAATTAACTATGAATTAAAGATTAAACTAATAAAAATAAACTAAAAACTTAATTAAAATGACTCTAAAAATAGTGAATGACTGACTGTCATCACATAATATAAATTACAAATAACATCATCAATTGAAGAATTAAAACATACATAAACTGACTATGAGTTGGATGGAATGACCACCTCTTTAGTCTACTGGTATCAAAATCGTGTGTCAGATCTCCAAAATTCAGAACTCTTCTTTCTGAAAACAATTCAGCTTAAATAGGCAATAGATGCACCTAAAATCGTGACAAGATTTCATATTAAAGCCCTAGGATTCTCCAAATTTAGTTTCTCAATCGTGACACATTATGCCAACGTGACACGATTTTATAGGCAGTGATACTTTTAAATTCAAGACTTTTAAATTTTGGTCAGGAAATCGTGACACGGTGCCCAAATCGTGTCACGATGCAGTACTTTTCAAAATCTTCAGTTTTCCTGCTTGTTGCACCTCTAGGTTGTCTCAAACTGCTACAGACTCAATATAATGTATCAAATAAAGTTACACAATTTATGTTTGAAATTTCTCTGTTTCTCTGTCAATACACTCAAAAGAACTCAATTTAAAATTCACTTTAGATTTACAAATACGTTGGACCGGCTCTAACATCTGCATAAGTTATAAGATATCCCTTATGATTTCATAAGTGATATTGGGCCCACTAACTTAATAATTGTGTGCACGTTGAACAATTTTTTCTTACTAAAAAATTTGTGTCACGCCTACTAAATTAACGATTTTTTTTTTAAATAAAATAAACTAGTACTTGGACCCGTGCGATGGACGGGAAGTTAATTATATCATAGACTAATAAATGTGCAGTTGATCATAAAATGAAATAATAGTTGTTGTTGAGCATGAGTTATGCTTCCAAAAGCGATGACAACAATAACAACAACAACCAAACATTATCGCACTAAGTGTGGTCGACTACATGGACCGAAATACATCATATTTTTCTATCATAAACCATATATAGATCCAACTCATTAATCTATAAATCTTTCCTAATAGTTTTTCTAGGTCTTCCTTTACCTCTTGTAATATGACTATCTTCTATTTGATATACTCTTCTTACTACATAATCTACATGTTTTCTCTCTACATGTTCAAACCACCTAAACTTGTTTTCCATAATATTTATACTATAGGTGCTACCACAACTATCTCTACAATGTTGTCATTTCTAAAATTATCCTGTCTAGTCTTGCTAAACCTGTTTTCCACAATATTTATACTATAGGTGCTACCACAACTATCTCTACAATGTTGTCATTTCTAATATGATCTCGTCTAGTCTTACCACACATCCAACGCAACATCCCCATCTCGGCACACTTACTTTATTCTCATGTTGGTTCATAACCGCCTCTGTTCCATAAAACATTGCTGGTGTGACATCGTTAATATGTTTGTATCACATAAAACACCTAAAGCTCTTCTCCATTTTAACCATCCAACTTGAATACAATGATTTACATCTGCTTTTATTTCTCTGTTATTTTGTACTATGAGCCCAAGATATTTAAACTGTGTAACTTGTATGATATGATCTCCAACTTTCACCTCTAAGGTCGAACTATTTAACTTGTGTAATTGTGATTATGTCTTGCTTTTATGATAAGTTCCAGAAATTGGATAAATCACTTGTATAATTAAGACACTTATTAACTTGTTTTCCAAGTTATCCATGTAAAAGCTTCAAATTTATAGAAAAATAGAAATATGTGCGTTTTATATCTAATGCCAACCATTTATGTAGAAGTTTGCTTGCGAAGGGACTTAGATCGAAGAAAGTGAAGAAAATCATATGTTGGCATCGTGGCTAAGCCACCAATCTGTGGCTAAGCCAGAAAATCAGATGTTGTCACCATGGTCACAACCAGGTCATGGCCATAAGGCTCGCCACGGTAAGCCTGCAACGAGCTCACGGTGAAGCAAGTCAGATAGCATAAATTTCCATAAAATAGGGCATGGTTAAGTGAGCCTGGCCTTCTCCATGGCGAGCAAGGGCGGAAAAAGCTTCACGAGCCATAGAGAGGGCTCGCCGCGACAAGTTTGGGCGTGGCCAAGCCACGGTGCAAATTTTCAGAAAGTATATAAATAGCCCCAAACCTCATAACATAGATATTATGTCATTTTGGGAGAGAGAAAAACAGGGAAACACAGAGAAATCATCAAAGAACAAGGATCTAACAAGGATTGAAGGTGGATTCACAAGATCATTGAGAAATTAAGACTTGATGTCATTCCATCTCTTTTCTTCTCATCTTTGTAAGTTTAATAGGATATTGTATGATTCTATTATCTCATGATATTGATGTTATTCTTGCTTTCTATTCTTTTAATCTTATGGATTTGAATTGTTATTGAAAAATACCTTTTGAATCTAGGTTAGAATAATATCTATTGAACTCTAAATTCTAGAAATAGTTTTAGGTTTAATATTCACAAAAAGTATTGAGTCTTAATACTATCATATCAGTTAATAGGATGCGAAATCGTCGATTAAAAGATATGATTGAGCCCACGAGCTTATTTGGACATGAATAATGTTTGCCGAGCAATACGTGAGAATATCAAGTGATAACTAGAATATGCAATACTAATCACAAGAATACATATAAATTTGGTTGGTGCAGTTTAATCCCAGCATATTCATTTTCCTGTTAACTCTCGTACCATTTACAATTTTATAGTTTTCTAACTTACGAAACAAAACACTTTAAAATTCTATAACTTAGAACAATATCGATTGTTGAACGGTTTAAATTGCTTGAATTCTAACTTTAGAGGGGAAGAGTTCAATATTATCATAGCAGGATCTATGGTCTTCACCACTCTTTCTTTCTTGTTGAATTTATAGATTTGAAAAAGGTTATTGAAAGAGGTTGAAGAATCCTAAATAATTTGAATTTGAATTTTCTTTTAATAAAAAATCATTTAAAAATATATACATTTTTAACTAAAACTACATATGGATTTTTTTTAACGGATCATCCACTAAAGATGTCATCATATCGACAACAATGAATCAACTTTTATTGAGAAATTTACATATTATTATATATTTTAAGGACTAAATTAAAGAATTTGATATATTTTAAAGACCATTTTTTTATGTATATAGTTTAAGCACTAAATAGAAGTAAGTTGAATAATTTAGAAGCTAAATTAATGGTTTATTTCATTTTTATTATATAAATCTTCTTTGTGTTAATACTCTAAGACAGTATAGAAAACTCTTTTGTATGCACACCACACCATCATGCACTTTCCATTTTTAACTTTTGTACATTATTTTCCCTGCAACACCAACCTTCTAGAACTCTGACTATCTCAAAAGCAAACATGATATGGAGACAACCAGGTTGTGTCGATCATTGATTTTCAATTGAATAAAAAAGTATAACTTGCCAACACGAGTATAGTAATAGTAATTAACTAAAATCGAGTTATTATCGTGGAGACACAGTTTGACGCAGCTTAGCATTAAATTCATAGAATCATGGTGAAAGCCAACGTGCTGGTTACTTGTAGGATTGAGGCGTTTTGATTTTGATTGCTTCCTGCATAATCATGTGCATTGTTAAGAAAGGAGAGAAAAAAATATAATGAATTTTATAATTAAAGATCATTATTTTTTTAAACTTTAAAAGTTGACCACACAATTTTTAGACATTATTATTATATTTTGAATCTTTGGCAAGTGCTCTTAGATAACTTGTTAGCATTTTTTGTTATTATTTGGTATATCCTGTAGCAGGAGTAGATCTAGATAAGGTTGGACTATAGCCACACGAGAATATTATCCAAAAAAAAATATAAAAAAAGATATTTTATGCTAGGTTATGACAGGCCTCCCCAAAGTTCCAAAATTTTCATCTTTTTTACCTAACTGATATTATATATATTAACATTTACATCAATATTCAAGCATTTGCATCCAGCGTAGTGGTAAGGCAGTGTGATTATGACTTTGGTATCATGAGTCCAATCCCTACTATGATAATTGAGCTATGCTGCTATATAATGCGAAAGAATGTCTCACGAATATTCATGAACGGCTTGTTACAATTTTTTTTAATCAACCGCTCCTTTCCATTTCTCAAGTTTCTCTCCACTTATTTATTTTTTTCTCTCAAGAACTACTACCCAAAAAACAATTGTTGTCCATTTACTCTTCCTCCCACCACACGTTTAGCAACACTCTTAACCCAAAAATTCACCCAAAACAAACCTTCTCACTCTAAACTTAGTTTTGTGTATATAATATGAAAGCTTCTACAGTACATTTGTTTCCTAAATCAATCAAATAATGATCATTTTAGTGAAATACAAAGTTATTTGTTGACTTTATATTTAAAAAAATATTATTTCATAAGAAAACACTCAATTTCATTATCTTATTAGAATCATAGTAACTTTTTACATTTTATTGTAAAAAATAATCAATATTCAAAATTATAAGTAACAAAAATTCGATTTTATTTCACAAAAAAAATTAATAAATAAGGTTTGGTTATTTTAATTGTAAATGATAAAAAAATAATTTATTTATTTAAAAAAAAATTACTTAGCTATTATTTAAAGATCAAGTATACCGTAGAAATCGCCATATATAAAATGAACAAGTTTCAAGACAATGTTGTTATTTTAAACTTCTTAACTTGTGAAAATTTACACATAATAGAAAAACTCATCATAATTTAACTTATTAACAAGAAGTACAAATAGATCATTGCGTCTCAATGTAATGTAAAGGGAAAATACAAGAAAGATAATATGATGAAGAATTAGTGAAAAGATGAATCACTTACTCTTTTTTTTTCCTTTTCTACCGTTATTTTTAATTAAGAGTAGAGATCAGTAATGAATAGTAGAGAGAAAAATTGCGTTTAAAGAGGTAACAGAAATGAATCTCATGTTTTAAAGGAAAAAAAGAGTAAAATAAATTGAGAAAATCATATAGCGTTTCCTGATTTGGTCGTGAGTTTTGTTTCGCTGTCTTTAGTATTTCGCATGATAATTTTAGCATTTTGTATACAAAAAATCAAAGACGTATAAGGGACCAAAATCAAAACAAACAAACCACTTAACTTAACGTTTCTTTTATATAGTTTTATCATGATAATATATATATATATATATAGAGGCAGAATCAATTAACATTAGGTGTAAGTCATTAAACTTACATTAAATTTCAGCCGTTAATTGCAATTAATCAAGTGCTTAATAATTCACAATATATCCAATTAAATAAAAACTAAAAACGGTGGCACATGTTATTCCTCTTCTCTAAATTTTACTCGCCTACCAAACTTGTTCCCTTGAATAAATGTTTTCCGGAAGAACATCATGTCACCATCTTATAAGACAATGATAGTAATTCAATTTGAATAATTCAATTTGAATTTATTTTGTGATAACAAATAAAAAAGAATTATCCACAATTCTGGAAGAAGATAAAAATCAAGATTTGAGGGTTATTTCAATTGTCATAAACAAGAAATTGCGAGTCTGAGGCATAATCGAACAAAAGGAATTTCATTTCACTAATGTTGAGATTCTGTAGCACCTTGATACATTTTATAATTTTATCTCAATGATTGATAGATGGTTCAACCCCTACTAATTGAGATTCAACAAACCACACAAATTGCAAATCCTTAAAATAAATAGTTTATGTAGAAGGTCTTTGGAAAAATAGCATGGAAAGAAAAAACTATCTAATGATTACAGAAAATTAAAGAGACGGAATGACAACATTATCAATGATCGGCACCCTTAAAGAGATGAAAGAGAGGAATCACATGTGTCACTGTTTATGGGTTTTATTTAATTGGATATATTGTGAATTATTAACTACTTGATTAATTGGAATTAATGGTTGGGAATTGGTGTAAGTCTAATAACTTACATCTGGTATCAACGGATCTTGCCTCATGTATATGTGTGTGTGTGTGTGTGTGTGTATATACATATATATATATATATATATATATATATATATGTTTGCTAACTTACTTCCACCTAAAAATATGAAGAAATAAGTTAGGAAGTCTACTCTCATTTGCTTTTGACAAAAACACCATGATCTACTATTTTAAACTACTATCAACTAAAGGTTAATTTTATAAATTTATTCAAAAATATCACAAATCATTTTTTATCGATATAAATCTCTTTCTTAATTAAAACCATGACCTACTCCCACTTGCTTTTTATTTTATTTTATAAAAAGACGAGATTTAATTACTCCATTAAATCATGAAAGTACACCTCATTAACTGTTATATGCACCTCCTCCATCCAAATCCTGTTAGGATCAGGATGGGCTAGTTAGGCCATATTGTGTGCTACAATGTTACCATTCCTATGAAAAAATCTAAGAAAATTGCTCTTCTCCCATACAAATTTGTTCACTCTCACCTGAACCGACTAAAATACCTCCACGTGAGTTAACTCATGTTCGGTATAAGTAACGTGAGTTAACTCACGTTGAAGTATAACCTATATGAGTTAACTCATGTTAGTGACAAACCATGCATTATGCAACTATTCTTTCATTCCAAGACAAAATTTGCTTTCTTTTTTGGACATCTGTGCTGAGGACAAGATGATAGAAGAGTTAAGCTACAATTTTTAGACATTTGTGCTTAGGACAAAACCATGCATTAATTTTTTAAACCATATTATCATATCATCATCATAGAAATAAAAGAGTAAGTGCCCTTATGGGACAAGCGTCTAAATGAGCAATCAGAGATTGGATCTCATTCACCATATACCCAAGATAAGATCTATCCTCAGTACCATCACCCTGAACCATGCAAACGACCCTTTCATTAACTCCTTCGAAGATCACCTTTCTGCTGAAAATTATAGCTACTGCAGTTTTTTTTTAACGGAAACTGAAGTTTTTTTTACCTTAATAATAAAGTTGTTGTTTATCGCTTGACAAAAAAAACTGAAGTTTATTATGATAGAATAATGACAAATATTGGCCTATGAAATCACGTTTATAAAAAAAATGGTGTGGAAAAAAGTTTTATTATTACTAGGCACTCACATCTCCGTCTTTCCGCTCTTTTTATTGTCCTGACACGTGTAGATTATCAACGATATTTTATAGAATTTTGGTATACATATATGTAAATTACAAACGATGTTTTATATAAAATTTATGATATATATATATATATATATAGAGAGAGAGAGAGAGAGAGATTAAAATACAAGTATAGATGTATGTGAATTTTAAATGTAACAAACTCAACGATCCATATTTATCTTTCTCAATGACAACAATTATATAACAAATATAACAACAAATTTTTTTTAATAACAACGACAATATAACTCTATTATAGAAAAATTTGTTTAAGCATTAAAATGAAGTAAATTGAATAATTAAGAGGCTAAATTAATGTTTTAATTCGTTATTATTATATAAATCTTCTTTGTGTTTGTACTTGCGGTGAGTACATCAGTATAGACTCTCCCTTCTATGGTGATGGGAGAGGCTTAGTTTTAAGTTAAGGGAAATGTTAATGAGTGCCTCCGAGGCACTCTTTAAGACTTTTAAAAAATAACTTTTTTTGAAATTTTTTGTAATCAATGTATTGGAAATTGAAACATTTGACTTTTTTTATGGAATAATTTTACTATTTAGAATTTTTAAAGAGTGTCCCAGATGCATTAGTTAACAAGACCCTTAAATTAATTAGAAGGGATGATTTAGATGTGAGCTCAATAGGGGTTTCCCCTGATCCTATGTATCTCCAAGGATCTTAGAGAATGAAAGCTACGTAGTTCTAGTTCATTATGAGTTTTGGGACTTTTTCTCTTATTGCTTGAGTGAGGGTTGTATTTTTCTTATTGTTAAGGGAGCCTCTCTCTTTCATATCTCTTTTTATGTTATACGAGTTCGCGTGGTCGCTCTTATTTGATAGATGTTGATGAGTTGGTTATTCTTATTCGGTGTCTTGTGGCGACCTTATTGTCATTGGTGGCAAGATTAGCTGACTTAATCGTTCCGTAAGGTTATATTTTTTGTTGTTCCACAGTCCTCCAAACACGAGGTTTGTAAGAACGAATTTGATTAAATTTAATTCTAACTTGATCGTTCCGTAAGATTATTTGACCTATCGCTCCTTAAAGAAAACTCGTTTGTATGCACTTCACCGTCATGCACTTTCCATTTTTAACTTTTGTCCATTATTTCCCGGCAACACCCACCTTCTAGAACTTGCAAACGTGATATGGAGAGAAGACAACCAGGTTATTGTGTGGATCATTGATTTTCGATTGAATAAAAAAGTATAACTGGCCAACACGAGTATAGTAATTTACTTAAATCAAGTTATTATCGTGGAGACAAACACTATGACACAGCTTAGCATTATATTCATAGAATCATAAAATATCCAACCTCAAATAATTCTGGTACTAGTGGTAAATAAAATAAAATTTGTGAAAGTCAACGTGGTGGTTACTTGTAGGATTGAGGCGTTTTGATTTGGGTTAATTAAGTTTTTAGTCCCTGTAAATATTTACAGTTTTGTTTTTAGTCCCTACAAAATAAAATCACATTTTTTAGTCTTTATAAAATTTTCCATCAACATTTGTAGTCTCTATAAATTTTTCCATCAACACTTTTAGTCCCTGTCAAAAATTTCCATCAACTGTTTTGGTCCCTAAAATGCTAAAGGAAAATGTCACAGGAACTAAAAAGTGTGATTTTATTTTGTAGGGACTAAAAACAAAACTTTAAATATTTATAGGGACTAAAAACTTAATTAACCCTTTTGATTTTGATTGCTTAATGCATAATCAAGTGCAGGGTGATCATCTACAATAGAGCACTTTAATTGAGGTGTTTAAGTGGGTCATGCACATACGTCATCTATTTTATAATTATTAATGTTTTTTTTTTTTTTGTCAGGATAATTATTAATGTTATTATTTAATAAGTATTCAATATTCCAATCTCTCAAAGCTAGGACCGTAGAAAAAAGTTATTAAATAGGTCCTATTAATAACTCAATGTCATTATATTTCAACAAAGTTTTTTGATTTGTGTACAATTTATTACATATTGTCTACGAAAATTAAAGAGATATAGGGTGCTTACATAGTCATCTTTCTCTATACGCATCAAACATTTTCTCTCCACAATGAGCGTTTTTTTTTTTTTTTTCCAATTCTAAATATGTAAAGTACTCATTGTAGATGCTCTTAAAAAAAAATTATAATGAAAAGAGCATTTTTTTTTTTTTTTTAACTTTAAAAGTTCACCACAACACTCTTAATAAGACATTATTATTTTTATTATTATTATATTTGATTCTTTGACAAGTGCTTTTAGATAGTTTGTCAGCATTTTACTTATTAATTGGTATAACTTGTATCAGGGAAAAATCCAGGAGAGGTTTAGTGTGGCCATAGCCACACAAAAATATTATCCAAAGAAGTGACATATTTTTTTTTTATTTTACAAAGTGTCAATTATTGATTATATATGTATTACATCAACAAATAGCATACTCCCTTCGGTCATATTTATAAGTAAAAAGTCATTTTTTAGGTTCATTCAACACCTAATGTATTTGGTCTACAATATATACCAAATACGTTAAGTATTCAATGAACCTAAAAAGTGGTTATTTTCATATAAATGTGACCGGAAGGAGTATATGTTTCAATGGTCTAATGGAAGAGTATGTGTTTTGCTGCCGTATAGTCCTCGGTAAGCTTTATAGGATAAATAGTTTTCCGTCTTTTCTAAAGACAAATAATGTTATTTCTTATCTTTGCAACACACATTCTCTTTGGTTGGTTAAAACTCACATGAGTTCCACCAAATGATGTAGGACCCATATAAATTTGGTGAAACTCATGTGAGTTTTAACAAATCAAAGAGAATGTGTTGAAAACTGTGTGTTGCTAGCCTTTTCCACAATATAATTTAGTTCATAGTTTCTTTCACAAGTTAGCCACACCAAAATATTATGTCTAGATCCACACATATCTTGTGCCCTTTGTATTTGACTTTTTTCCTGTTCAATAAAGTTTTGATTTGCCTCTTAAAAAAAACCCAAATGGATCGGAGCCTAGAATTAAATTCTAAAATACTCCTTAGTTTTCATGTGGAAATTAAAAGAAACTCAAATATTATAGTTCGTCTCAAGAATATGATATATATAATTTGAATGACCAAACCTTAAGCCACAAACGATCAATTGCAATTCCATGGCTAAAACAACTCATATAGTAGTAACTTCAATTCCTGTATTTAGCCACCAAAGTTCTATTATTGAGTTTTGCAAGAGATTAATTCATCTCCATCACCACATTCATATCACTTGCATCTTCCCCACCATTGATGCACCAATCCCTGCCACCCTCAAATTACTTGAATCTCTTCCTCCATCCATAAACTGCACTTTCCTCCCTTCAATTAACAAACAAGACTTGCCACACGATGTTGTCTTGGAAATTGAACTCGCGGTGGTTCTATCCATGTCATCCCTTCGCAACTCCTTGAGGTTACTGTGTTCAACTTCAACATGCACACCGGTATCAGCTTTGGTTGTTGATCCTTTTGCAAGTCAAGCATTAGAAATAGCAAAAGACTTAAACCTCTTATCTTTTGTATACTTCCCACTTTCTGCCATGGGAACTTCACTCTTCTTGCATTTACCGACACTTCACGAACAAGTTTCAGGTGAGTATAAAGATCACACTAACCCTATTCAGATTCCGGGTTGTATCCCTATTCGTGGCCAAGATCTCCCTCCTGAATTTTTTCATGATCGATCTAGTCCTGCTTATGGGGTTTTTCTTCAACATTCCAATAACTTGTCTCTTGCTCATGGTTTCTTGGTGAATAGTTTCTCAAAATTGGAGGCAAGTACAGTGAGAGCTTTGCAGAAAATGCACAACAATAGCACCGAATTAGTCTATTTGGTTGGACCAATCATACAAAATGGTTCAAAAAGTATTGATGAGTCAAATGGATCAGTATGTTTGAAATGGTTGGAGAATCAAACACCAAGCACTGTTTTGTATGTGTCCTTTGGAAGTGCATGCACTTTATCTCAACAACAGATCAATGAACTAGCTTTAGGGTTAGAGTTGAGTGGTCAGAAATTCTTGTGGGTTTTGAGAGAACCTAGTAATTCTATAAATGTAGGAAACCATAGTGCTACCAATGATCATGATGACCCTTTAAAGTTTTTACCACAAGGGTTCTTAGAGAGAACCAAAGAACAAGGGTTAGTTGTACCATTTTGGGCCCCACAGACTCAAATCCTAAGCCACGCTTCAACGGGTGGATTTTTAACACATTGTGGTTGGAATTCGACGCTTGAGAGTCTTGTGTTCGGAGTGCCAACGATAACTTGGCCATTGTTTTCGGAGCAAAGAATGAATGCTATTTTGCTAGAGGGACTCGGAGTTGGTTTGAAGGTAAGATTTAATGAGAATGGCATAGCTGAAAGAGATGAAATTGCTAAGGTGATTAGAGAACTAATGATGGGTGAAGAACGAAGTGAGATTCGACAAAGAATTGAAGATCTTAAAGATGCTGCTGCTGGTGCATTAGCAGAAGATGGGTCCTCTACAATGGCACTTTCTTTATTTGGCACTCAAATGAAAAACTTATCATTATACAATGAAATTTAATTCATTGGCTTTTTGAGGCTGTGAGTTTATTTCAATGTATTTATTACTTTTTTTTCTTCCTTAATGTGGATGTTGTACCAGAATGATACTTGAAGTTGGTTTGTTTGTATTATTATAAAATTGTGCAATAGCATTAGTTTGATATGAAATTGAATATGAGTGAAACTACCTTCTTTTTTTTTTTGAATAAATGAAACTACCTTTTAAAGTAAGATATGTTCTACTTTTTTCTCTACTTTCAAATAAAAGATTGTAAAATTATACTAGTAATTATTCAATAAAGGGATACAAGATTAGAAAAAGAAGGCTACATGAAGGTAGATGAAAATGAAAATAAAAAAACTTAGGTTGTATAGTTTCTAGCTGCAGTAAAATATTAAAAAGCAAATGAAACATAACATTTTAATTTTCTTCCGAGTCCGTTATACTATTAAGAAGAATATTGTGGACTGTCAATGGCACCCCTATGTCCTAACTACGATCCACCCCATCGGTGTCCGACATGTATCTGCTATGAGAAATTATATTTGTATAAATATTTTGTGATAACTTTTTGATAACTCTCTTTTTTCTTCCGTACTCATATTATGTTCTTATTCTTTCTCTACTTTTTCTCTCTCTATTGTTTTTTACCAATAAAAGAAAATAAGGTTATCACAAAAGTTGTCACAAATTGTTGCACAAAAGTACCACTACTCATTTGATATTTTATACTACTATGATATTTTCCAATACATATCCAATAAAAAAAATTATTCATATATAAAAAATTTCCACCGGTACTCCTCCATACATCTTCAATAATTTTTACCAACTATGCACACAATTTCATCTGACACGTCTTCGTTACATCATACTAACTACTGACACAAAATTGAAAGTTTTTTGTGACACATACACACATATAGAAAAAATTAGAAACAATATATTCTAACATAGAAATGATATTTGTACAACCATTTTCTAACAACTTTTTGACAACTTTCTCTCTTGTACTCACATTATGTTTTTACTCTCTCTCTTCTTTTTTTCTCTATATTGTTTTTGACCAATCATAAGAGAGAGAAACAAAGTTGTCATGAAAGTTGTAAGAAAAAGATCTACAAATATCACTACTCATTCTGATATAGGTGGGGAAACGACATATAATAAAATTTAGAAACAATATATTCTGATATAGTCTTAAAGTTTTTTTTTTCTATTTTTCTATCAAGTTTTAATCTTTTAAAGATTTGTCACCATGAGCTTATCTCAGTTGGTTAGGACAATACATAATATATGCAAGGTCTGGGGTTCGAACTCCGGACACCACAAAAAAAAAGTCTCTTAAAGATTTTTTGTCATCAGTTTTGATCCATACTTTTATGTAAAATCATGTGTATCTTTCAAAATTTTGATTCTTTTTGCAGTCATGTTTGATACTTTATTGAAACCTCTTTTGAAATTTTTTTTTTAACAAAGGATTAATTTTTTATGAATGCTTAAATATTCATATTTTGTTAAGAAGGTGATGACGATGCGGGTGCTTTGGTGGTGTCTCGTTGGGGTGATGAAGAATGTGATATTTCTCACCTTGGGAATGATGCCTTGTAGAGTGGTGGTCGTCTGGAGAGATGTTAAACACTCAACATCAGCCTGGAGAGGCAGTGGTATATAAGAATACTCATGGTTAACCTGAAGATGCGGTAGAAAGAATACTCATGGTCAGTCTGAAGAGACGGAGCTAAGAATACTTGTGATCAGCCTTTAAGGTGAAGTTTCAAGGTGAAAGACATAGTGGGTGTACGCATTCGGAAGTTGAGGTAGAGAAAACTCAGCTTGAGGTGGAGTTGAACACACCAGGAATGTTACGACTATGGAGACATTGGGTGCTATGCTCTAGTTGTGAGCAAGAGAATTCTTCATGAAGACGGAAGGCATTCCGGAGTTTGAAGAATGTATAGCATGACTTGTGGGATTACCCTAAAGACCGAGGGTGATTGAATGCAAGGAAATCTTCAAGTAAGTGGAGACGTTTCGTGGTTGAAGAGGTGTATACTTGTTGAACTACTCCCTCCATTACTAATTATAAGCAAATTTCACTTTTTAGGTTCATTCAATTAATGATGTATGTGGTCCACAATATAACCACATACATCATTAATTAAACGAACCTAAAAAGTCAAATTTTCTTATAATTAGAAATGGAGGGAGTACCTAAAATTCCTAGTGTAGTTGGATGCAAGGGATTTATTTGGCAAACGGAGAAAAAAGTGAGGGACTAAAATGCCATTTTTATTAATTGTGTGACCAAAATGAAAACATGAAATTAAATAAGGGACCAAACGATCTAATAAGCCCAAATAAAAATATCACAAACGTGCCAAAACGGGTGCCATATAAAATGTACTAATGTCAACCTATATTATAATGTAGACTTAATTGCATCAATGATCTCCTAAATAATTTTTTAGTTTATATTTTGGTCTCATAAATCGTAAAATCAACATTTTGGTCCCTTTTTCTTCAAAAAAAAAAACATTTTGGTCCCTTAAGTTAACCTCCATTAGCCAAATTGATCCCCTCCGTTAGTTTTTGAACATCTAATTTTTTTGATATGATTTTAGCAATTTGATTGCATGTCCATTGTATCTAATAGTGAACCGTCAGCACCTAGTTTTTTGCCCTTTTCATCATCTTCTCGCTTCTTCCTCATGTCAACTTTTTCCAGATTTTTTTCCTTTTTCCAAAATACAAATCCAAAGAAACACAGCACAAAGAGTACCAATTTTCCAGAATTCCTTCCTTCTTCTTCTCCAGAATTCCTTCACTCTTCTTCTCCATAATTTTGTTCCAGAAACAACACAACGTACCAATTATTTATTTTTTTTGAAAATACAAAGAAACAACACAACACAAATTTGTTCACCATCGCCAGATTCATTTCCTCATTGGAGCTCGTATCACCACCACCAGCATCAAATCCAACGACGTTGGCTTCAATTCAAACTAGATCTGCATAAATATAATCCTATTCCCAATTCAAATCGATGAGGACGAATATGATTCATGATTTTGATGGTGAATTCGATTTTGATGAAGAATGTTGATGAAGAAAATTGATGTAGGGATTCAGAATCGTGAAGAACCGTGAAGAATCTATACTATATATAAAGAAAACTACCATTTTCAGCTCTTTTTTACGCTAATCAAATGGAGAGTTGTAGACTTATAGTTTATTTTATTGGATATATCCTAAAGATTTTTTTTCTTCACATTTCTATAAATAAGATGATAGTTGTAGTAAACATATTAAGACATATTATGTGCAACTTCTTAACAATTGAGTCAACATTTATCGACAAATTTACATATTATTATATATTTTAAGGACTAATTACATAATTTGATATACGTTAAAGACTATTTTTTTATGTATATAGTTTAAGCACTAAATAGAAGTAAGTTCAATAATTTAGAGTAAATTAATGGTTTATTTCATTTTTATTATATAAATCTTCCTTGTGTTAATACTCTTAAGACAATATAGAAAACTCGTTTGTATGCAACACCAACTATATCTCAAAATCAAACGTGATATGGACAGGTTGTGTCGACCATTGATTTTCGATTGAATAAAAAGTATAACTGGCCAGCACGAGTATAGCAAGGGAAATTCTTTCATGGTCACAACCCCAAATGAAAAATATTTAAGCACAATTACATCAAATGGAAAAATTAAAACAAAAATAATATAATCTACGAAAATAATATTTATTCTTATTTTTTTTATTTGATTTGAATGTGCTCAAATGTTTTTCATTAAGGTTGTGCCATGGAAGAGTTTCTCGTATTATAATCTACTAAAATTGTGGCGGAGACACAGTATGACACACTAAATTCATAGAATTATAAAAAATCCAACCTCAAATAATTGTAGTATAGTACTAGTGGTAAATAAAATAAAATTAGTTCATTAAATTTTTGTTTCAAGAGTATGATGATATATAATTTGAATGACCAAACCATAAGCCACAAACGATCAACTGCAATTCCATGGCTAAAGCAACTCATATAGCAGTAGTTTCCATTCCTCTATTTAGCCACCAAAGTTCTATTATTGAGTTTTGCAAGAGATTAATTCATCTCCATCACCACATTCATATCACTTGCATCTTCCCCACCATTGATGCACCAATCCCCGCCACCCTCAAATTACTTGAATCTCTTCCTTCATCCATAAACTGCACTTTCCTCCCTCCAATTAACAAATAAGACTTACCACGCGATTTTGTCTTGGAAATCGAATTGACGACGGCTCAATCCATGCCATCTTTTCGCAAGTCGTTGTGGTCCTTGTGTTCAACTTCAACATCCTCACCAGTGGTAGCATTGGTTGTTGATCCTTATGCAAGTCAAGCATTAGAAATAGCAAAAGACTTGAACATCTTATATTTTGTATACTTCCCACTTTCTGCCAGGACAACTTCATTTCAATTGCATTTTCCAATAGTACTGCATGAACAAGTTTCATGTGAATACAAAGACATACTGACCTTATTCAGTTTCCGGGTTGTCTACCTATTTGTAGCCAAGATCTTCCTCCCGAATTTTTTCATGATTGATCTAGTGTTGCTTACGGGTTTTTTCTTCTACATTCCAAGAACTTGTCTCTTGCTCATGGTTTCTTGGTGAATAGTTTCTCAAAAATGGAGGCAAGTACAGTGAGAGCCTTGCAGGAGGAGCACAACAAAACCACCAAATTAGCTTATATGGTTGGACCAATCATACAAACTGGTTCAAATTGTAGTGAAGAGTCAAATGGGTCCATCTGTTTGAACTGGTTAGAGAATCAAACACCAAACTCAGTTTTGTATGTGTGCTTTGGAAGTGGAGGAACTTTACCTCAACAACAGACCAATGAACTAGCTTTGGGGCTGGAGTTGAGTGGTCAGAAATTCTTGTGGGTTTTGAGAGAACCTAGTAAATCTAAAGATGTAGATTACAAAATTGCCGCAGTAGGAAATGATGATAATGACCTATTAAAGTACTTACCACATGACTTCTTATAGAGAACCAAAGAACAAGGGTTAGTTGTTCCTCTTTGGGCACCACAAACCAAAATCCTAAGTCACACTTCAACTGGTGGATTTTTAACACATTGTGGTTGGAATTCAACACTTGAGAGTATTGTGTCGGGAGTGCCAATGGTAACTTGGCCATTGTTTGGTGATCAAAGAATGAATGCTATTTTAATAGTAGAGGGACTTAAAGTGGGTTTGAAGATAAAATTTAATGAGAATGGCATTGCAGAAAGAGAGGAAATTGCTAAGGTGGTTAAAGATCTAATGCTCGGAGAAGAACAAAGTGAGATTCGATAAAGAATTGAAGAGCTTAAAGATGATGCAGCTTGTGCATTAGCAGGAGATGGGTCCTCTACAAGAGCACTTTTTGTATTTGGTTCTCGTGTGGAAAACTTTTCCTTATAAATGGAAATTTCATTTATTTACGTTTTATTGGGAAAGCAATGCAAAGAAGAAATGAAACGAGTACCGGAAATGTATTGTTCGGATGGAAATTGTGCCAGACTGAGTTTATTTCAATTTGTTCATTACTTTGTTTCATTATAATTATTATAAAATTGTACAATAACATTAGTTTGATATGAAATTGAATATTATGATGTATGTGAAACTACATTTTAAAGTGAGATATGTTCTACTTTTGAAGCCATAACTTGGTGATGGTTCTGTGTCCATGGCTGAAGGGCACAGATCTTAATCGGGTAGTCCAAGTCAGATCATAATGTAAGATGACGAAGAATGTAAAATTTATCAATCATATAGTTTCTAGCTACTGTAAAACATAACAAAGCAAAGGAAGAACAAAATCATGCATCTAAGTGAATAGGTAAATCTTAAATCTCTAACTCTTCCAAAATCTCTGCTGAAGACATTTATTACAAACTAAAAAAAAAGAAATTGGGTATACAAAATGTTAAGAGTGTTGGAAGCTGACTCACCCCAATCTTCTCAAGAATCTTCTTTATCCCTTAGGCTTCGAATCCTTGCCCTCTGCGCAAGGAACTGCTCTTCCTGTGCTCGTTTCGCAGCAAGTTCTTCCTCGTCAAGTACTTTAATTGGGAACCATTCTGGTAATCTTAACCAATTTTCATTCTTCTTTAAATTCTCAATATCTTGATATATTGTTTTACTGTAATCTCTCCAACCATCTTTTAATTTCAGAATGGTGAAATCCGCTGTTGTCCCGACAACAGCAAAAATGACAGAATAACGAATTGCACCAAATTGACCGCCTAAAATTCCATAAATTAATACAACTTAATTCTTGAAACTATTAATCGACAAAATTAAGATGCAGGTTATTTCAGTCTATATGTGATACAAAATAACATTTATGACAACATATAAAAGCTACGGTCAAGAACAGACAGGTAAATCATCACCATGGTTTATGACTAACAAGAATCACAAGTATGCCTCAAGAGAATAAGAGGATAAAAAGTAGAACTATACCATACAAACGCCCCAGAAGAGCACCAGATCCAAATCCCGCTATCGCAGAGCTCCACAGATCTTCAGGTCCTGTTTTCCTAGTTGCAGTCACAAATTCACGCGCCCCTAACAATTTAGACAACTATTCCAGTTCAATCCAAAAGACTACCTTGCTTTAAAAATTTGCATCTACTCCATCACCACGTACACAAAAGACATTTGCCAGAAAAGCTATCTAACACAGTTCAATTCATAGTTTAGAAGTTGTTTGTATTGATACTTGTAACAGACAAGTTGAATTTGAATCATTGGAATTGACAAATGCAGTTCATATGCAAATTTAGATACTCTAAAAAGTCTCGATTTTTAACATAAAGGGAGAATCGTAATTCCATTGGCATTAAAATTACGGGAACCCCATTTGTTGAAAGATGTTATACAAATGAGAGAGCCTTGATCTTATATGTTAAAATTCTTGCGTCAAGCAAGCAAATAGAGATGAACAGGTCTTTTCAAATACCAAAACGCTATAATTGCGAGAAGAAGAAAAAAAGGTGCTCACTACCAAAATTATATAGAATCTAAAATTTGAATACCAGAATATCAGGTAATGTTACTTTCTTTTCTGTTTTACAGAGAAAAACCACTCGGCGTTTATTTGCGCACAATCTATTCCTACCATTTTGCCAAAAATCAAAATAATGGACTTCACAGTTAAAATATCGTTGGATTCTCCCTCTGGAGTCTGGACATGTCATGCAACGTGTTATTAGGTTAATTATTATCAGAGGCACATAATAAAATTAACATTCTGTCACCAAGAATTTCTAAGATAATAGCCTTTCTTTGCATGAAAGTATTATTAGAAGCAAACTTGCAAACTGGAGCTACATGTGTTGCACACTCATTTCATTCTTCCTATGAAGCACAGGTACTTCAAAAATGACAAAGTATCGGCGTAAGTGCCGGAGCTTGGCCAGTATGTAAAGAATATCCAAAACACTGTTGCACCCAAGAAAATACAGAAATGATTTATGTCATTCTTGAACTGAGACCATAAGTATTAACAAGAAAATTGTGGGGTGGCAATGGCACCCCTATGTCCTAACTATGATCCAACCCCATCGGTGTCCGACATGTATCGGATATGAGAAATGATATTTGTACAACCATTTTGTGACAACTTTTTGACAACTCTCTCTCTCTCATACTCACATTATGTTCTTATTCGCTCTCTTCCTATTTCTCTCTCTATTGTTTTTGACCAATAAGAAGAGAAAAAAAGAAGGTTGTCACAAATGGTTGTACAAAAATATTACTACTCATTTGATATTGATACTTGTCTGATATTTTCCAATACATACCTAGAGAGTATCCAAGAAAAAACTTTATTCATATTTAAAAAATTTCCACCGGTACTCCTCTATACATCTTCAGTACTTCTTACCAACTATACACACAATTTCATCTGGATATGACCAGTGACGGACTCAGAACTTTTGTATAGTGAGGGCAAAAATGATTTATACATAATTCTTATAATTTGGGTTGGGTCTAACTCAACCCTATAAAATCCGTGAAACTCTTAACACACTCCCTCATGCCTAGGGCTGCACATTTAGAGTGTGACCCAAGTGGCTCGATAGCGGAAGCAAGCAGCCAATCATATCTTGGTTAGACTGATATCATCTTAAAATTTGGGTTGAACCTAACTCAACCCTAAAACCCATCTTGTAAGGTGAGGATTGCCCACATTTAAAAGCAAATTGTCATACCATATCTCATCAAATGTGATACTCTTAACAATAACTTTAAAATTAATCATAAACATAACACCATCTTTTGATATAGAAAAATATGTAATATATAGTACATTTGCCCACATAATGATTTTCTCTTCTAGAGGTGGTGCTAAATTTATGCATAAGACATATATAAACAAGTTAAATGAGAAATGAAGTGAGGGCCATGGCCAACATAGTTGCAAACGTGGGTCCGTCAATGGATATGACACATCTTCGTTACATCATCATACTAACTACAGACACAAAATTGAATGTTTTTTGTGACACATACAGACATATAGTAAAAATTAGAAAGAATATATTCTGATATAGGTGGGGAAAAGATATGTATCTATCAGTGTGTATGGAACCCTGGCCAATTGGACTTTCAACACATCGTCATTCTGAAACTAGCACTAGAAGCTTCAAGTTAGAACGTGGTGAAAAGGTTGCAAACTTGAAAACACTCACAAGTTATCCCTTACTTATTATGAACAGAAGTACATTTTTGTAAATTGTGATCATCATATATTGGCTATTGATATGTTTCTATTAAGAAGCAATTAGCAACGTGAATGTCTTCACAAACTTAAGTATTTGTATTCTATATACATGAATAAATTTGTTAACATATTTTGATTTGATAAAATTTTCTGTATCCCCGTATTTGCTTGCGCCGTATCATCTCAGTAGTATGATACCATGAATCCATGCTTCTTAGCATTCTTTCTTCCTTTTGTAACAACTTTTCATGAGTAGGAGGATTTAATTTATGTTTTTCAACTGAAAAATCTAGGGAATCGATTTGAAGAGTATAACGAACTTCAGCAGCTAAGAAGTTTCTTTCAGTTTCTTATTTTTCTCATTCCTAGAATACGACAGAACATTTCCCCAATAGTTTTAAAGGTCTACTGAAAGGAGAGTTTGGCACAACGGTTGAAGTCACTGGTTTGAGTTGTGGAATCAATCAATCTCCAATGCAATGTAAGGATTCATTCAACCCTTCCCTGGACCCGACATGATGGAGCTTTGTAGCACCAGGTTGCCATTTTAATTAGAAAGGTTTGTTGTTTCTAATTCATAAAAGATACTTCCTTTTATTTCCTTCAGTCCTATCCTATCTATATAATGTAACAAGAAAACTCATTTGAAAGCTACAATTATCGCTTTCCATGCTCAAATGATTCATCAAAAATATAAACAAATAACTAATCAAGCCTATAGTGTTATTGGTAACTGTAATTTGAAAACATAGGCACCCTATAGGATAGGACAGTGCAATGTAACGACAGAGTATCTGTGACAAAATTGTTCTACTTTATCTCATAATACAAATTGTAAAAAACAGTAGCATATCATTCCAGTCACAGGATTCAAAATGCACCACATTAACAATGTTATGAAATACAGTTACGATAAGATATAGCAGTTACCGCAATAGCAACCGGTGACGATGGCAAAATTAGCAGCATAGCTGGCAGCAACGTTAGCAAGACCAAGACTTTTTCGATGCTTTGATAACAACCCAGTTCCAGCACCGGCAACCCCTGGTTCAAAGAATCACAGATTTAAAAATAAAAAATTTAAAAAACCAGTACATCAAACACACTCTAACCCTCTCTTTGTTCCCATAAAAACTCAACTTGAAGATAAACACACATACAAACTACTGTTTTAAATATATAAGGACCATATCAAATGAGAATCTATGAGGTGACAGTTCCAACCTCATCATCTATGCACCAGTGTTGTCAATCATTGATTGCAGAAAATAGAAGTTTATTCAATTTTCGCTACCCTATAGTGCTGCTATAATAGTGCTGTCGATGGAGGATGATGGACCGTGACAGAGAGCCAAAAATATGACATACCGGCCAACATATGGCACCGTGGTGCCGCCATCCTTCACAAACTTGACCATGGAGAAAAGCAAAAAACGCACTACCGATATCAGTCATGGCTGATATCTGACTACACTGCGCTATAACCACTATTTTTGCTATGCTATAGTACTATAGCGTATCGCTGAACAATAACAATTTGTTCAAATTCTGCTATGCCATAACCTCTATTTGACAACATTGCTATGTACAACTAAATGGTCTAAATTAACACCAGTCTAAAACTCTCATTCTTTCACTTCATTAAATATACAAGGACTGTATCAAATGAGAATCTATGAGGTGACAGTTTCAACCTCATTATCTATGTACCAGTGTCAATCATGGATTGCAGATAATAACAGTTTATTCAATTTTCGCAACGATATAGCGCTATAGTGCCACTATAACAGTGTTGTCGATGGCGGACCACGGCAGAGAGCCAAAAATCCGACATACCGGCCGCCAAATGGTACCGTGGTGCTGCCATCCTTCACGAACTTGACCATGGCGAAAAGCAAAATACGCACTACGGATATCAGCTATGGCACCGCCATGGCTGATATTTGACTACACTGCGCTATAACCACTATTTTTACTACGCTATAGTATAGCGTATCACTGAACAATAACAATTTGTACAAATTTTGCTATGCCATAACCGTTACTTGACAACATTGCTATGTACAATTAAATTATCAAATAAACTCCAGTCTAAAACACTCATGCTTTCACTTCACACACCTGAATTGAAACCAATGGAAACCACCACTCATCTCTTTAGGTCTATAATAATAGTAAACACATATATGTACTCTACTCAAATATCTCAGCACTACCCCAATTACAATGACTTAAACTACCTCCATCTAAATATCATCTTTAGTTGATTACATTCAATTTTGTGTTTTTCTTAAATCAATACAGATGTCAATGTGTCAGTGTCATGTCCCTGTCAGTGTTTCATATGTCATTTCCCTTAAGAGGGTTAATACAAAAAAAAAAAAAAAAAAAACTACCTCCATCTAAAAATTTCAGGAAATAATCAGCTGGGTCATTAGATTCCAATACAAGACTTAAACTTTAAGCGTTTTCATTAAAGTTGAAACAAGTTTATATGAAATATTAAGAATAAACAACAAAACAAGAGTGTGTGTGTGTGAGAGAGAGAGAGAGAGAGACCTGCAAGAAGGGTAGGAATAAAGATTCGATTTTTCCAATCATGACGAGAGGAAGAAGGTGAAGAATGACGAAAAGTGTTGTTAACTACTTCATCTGAGTTTTCTTGATTCTCAGAAGAACCCATATCCTTCTTCTTCGATCAAAATCTTCTACAATTCAATTCAGTGAAGAATGATGAAATGGGTTGTGTTGTTTTCTTCAATTCAATTCAATTCGATTTTTTTTTTTGTGAGGGATTTTTGACAAATAGTTAAATTTAATTGTTAAAAATTAATTTTGAATGAATTGCTTGCTACTAAAAAAATTCAAAAGTGAATTTTATTTAGAGAATAAATGAAATGTTTTCAGAAATGAAAATATATCCCCATAAAAAATGATAATATATGTGTTTATATATTTTATGAGTTTTATGTCTTTTTTTTGTGACCGGGGTTCGAACCGCGGATCTTACATATTTATGCATTGTCCATATCAACTGAGTTAAGCTCACGAGAACTATGAGTTTTATGTCTAGGATTAGTTAAATTGATCATGAACTTAAAAGAAAGAAAGAAAAAAAAGAATATCTCAAAGAAAAATTAATTTTTTTTTTTGAAATTTTCAATAAAGTGACAATCATCGCCTAAAACTGAAACCGGTACAAAAAATGAAAAGTCGAAAGTTTGAACGCGATAAAGGTGTCTAACCTAGCAATATTGGCAGTTGTTAGTTTAGCTAGACCTTAATAAACAATTTTTTAAATATTATAAAATTAGGCTTATTTACACTTTTAGCCCCTGCATTTCTTAATTATATCAATTTGCCACTGCAAAATTTAATCAATTAAAATTTGGTCCCTCAATCCAGTTAATCTCTGTCACGTCACTAACTGCTAACGTGTCAACGCTGATTGGTCAAGTGGTTGTCTGGCTCAGCAAAAGGGCGCTTGAAGTGATGAAAATGCCCTTGAGCTCATCATACAGCTGGGAAAAGACCAAAATACCCCTCTTATTCTTCTTCTCTCGGGTACCCTCTTCATTCCAAATTCATAATCTTCATCTTCTTTATCCTCTTCACTTCTCTGAAAGATAACAACACCAAATTCATAGATAATAGATTCACTTCACAATCCTTAAACAAAAAAAAAAACACATACCCATGAATCAATGTTTTGTTCATCTCTCTAAAAACCCCCAAATCTAATCAAATCAAATTCAACCTTATGGTTGTTGCTGCGTTTCGACCAAATTCAACCTTTCGCATTAAATTACACACCCGCTGGAGGAATCAACAGTTCACTGTTTGTTAATCAACACCCCCTTATCACTTCACTTCCTTAAAACCCCTTTATCTTCGCGGCGGAATCATGCCCAGAAGTTTGTCGGTGCCGGAATCAAATTCGTGAAGTGGTTAGCCGTGGATAGAGTTCTAATTATTAGTAATGATGAATTGAATGTTATGGGTGAAAATAGAGAAAAGAGAAAACATGAAGAAAAGGAGGGGGAACATAAGACTAGCCCAACAACCGCAAATCATCCATAAATAGATAATACAACACAGATTCACAAAAGTGGTATGAAAAAACCCCCAATAAATTTGAAATAAAAGGATACAAAATCACGAGAAACCATCACAAACAATCCACTGGAGAACCGACAAATACCAAACACTGCCATCACTTTGGTTTCGAGCGACAAACACATACCTGACATAAGATAACCCGTGGTTCAAGCAAGCTATCGCTGCCATTGATGGATGAGAATCTAAAAGGAATAGACCCTATGAAGCCCATATACATGATGCGATAAGACACGGATACGTTGGTATTGGAAGATTTTAAAATTCAAGATACAATACGGTTGGGATACTTCAATAAAAAATTAAATTTGAACTACATATTAAAACTCAAAATACAAAATATGGACTAAAACTCAAAAGCAAAAAAATTGGCGCAAAACCTAAGACGAAACAGACATAGAAAAACGATAAGGCACAATAATGAAATTGTTTTCACACAACAATCAACAATTACATCGTTCTCAAACAAAGAGACACAAAACAGACGGCAGCAACAATAAAAATATAAATGTAAGTAATATTGATAATAAAGAAAGCGACAATTAGTCAATTACATATATGATATATCTAAATATAAAACATAATTACTTAGTCAATTACATATATACCAAATATAATAGAAACATCAGGTAGCCCACACATATCGGTTTTCCTTCGTTTATCGCTCGTATCCCAGATGTATCTGAAAAGTATCGGATAATTGTTTTTTTAAAAAAATAATCTTCGGATACTCTCCTGATACGTATCGAAAAGTATCAGGCAGGTATTGGTGCAGGATACGCAGGGGATACAGTACGACATCCATTTTGAAATATCTAGGCTTCAGAGATCTTAACGGGTTTCAAATCCAAACGAGAGACAATCACAACTAGAGCCAAGGAGGGAATTAGTGACGGGTTTTGGTTAAAAACCCCAAACATGGTGTGAAGGCTAGGACTCGTCGCACCACCGTGTCAACAAGTATATCGCAACTAGAGTTTTAAAAGTGAGGGGAGGAGAAAGATACCTGAAATGATTGAGAGAGTTCGACGATGGGTTTAGGTAGAAGAGAGTAGGGAGAGCTTTTCTCTCTAGTGTTTCCAACTTAAAGTTATTTCATATTGCCTTCTTTATATAAGTAATTTGACGTATCTTTAAATAAACTAACGATCTAATAAACAAGTTAGACTAAGTTTTATTTTGAGATTTAAAACATGTTATAGACTCTGATTTTATATTACTTCCTAGTTCAACTCTATTTATTTTATGATAATACATTTAAATATAATAAAAATTAATGTAGCCTAATATTCTTAAATTACTGAAAATCTTAGCAAACTTCTTCTAAAAAAAAAAAATCTTAGCAAACTTATAATTAACAAAAATATAGTATATTATTAATGTTTGACTTAAGTCGTTGATCTTGTAGGTCTAAAAAAAAAACTTTTTTTTTTGGTTACATGAGAAAAGAAAAAGAAGAAAAAAGAAAAGAAAAATAAGGGATTACATCGTTACAAAGGACACCCCAAGAGCATCAGCTAGCAAAGCTAATGACAAACTAGAAGGAGGCATTTGGAGCATAATTAAAGGATCAACGTTAATAGCTCCCAACTTTGCTAGCACATCTGCACAAGCATTCCCTTCGCGAAGGGTGTGATGAAGCGATATTGTCCAATCTTTTGCCATGAAATCTCTAATAATCTCTAGCTCATTCGAATAATGATGAAACTGAGATGTTCCCTCTATGACAAGTTGAACCACATGCAAGGAATTTGAGAAACACATTACTTTCCTATATCCAGCCTGCCAACACAGTCTGATGCCCACTAAAAGCGCTTGTATTTCTGCATGGAGAATATTAGATAAACCAACACTCCCATAGAAACCAAATTGAAATGTTCCATCATGGTTACGCACCAAGTCACCAAACCCTGCCTTCCCTGGATTAGTAAGAGCACTTCCATCGACATTGAGAATCATGGCATCCTTATCCCCTTTATTCCAACACACCTCATAAATTGCTCGATGGGAGTGGGAGGTTGGACTTTCAAACGCCTGTTTGGAAACATGTAGCTGAGTAAAGATAGAGGTTATGGTCTGGTACTTCACAGGAGTTGTTCCCTGAAAAATAAATTTGTTACGAGAGATCCAAATATTCCACATTATTAATGAAGCTAAAATACCCGCTTCATCCACTAATGTCGCAAGTATCTTTGAAATATTGTCTAGACCAACCTTGTGACACATTGCTTGAACATCACTAAACCCACAATCAGTCAAATTTCAACTGAGCGTGGACATAACATTAGACAATGAGAAATAGTTTCATCTTCACTGCAGAAAGGGCAAGTAGGCGTTAAAAGTACTCTCCGATGACACAAGATACTTCTAGTGGGGAGAGACTTTTGGCATGTTTGCCATAAGAAAAATTGCACACTTGCTAAGAGATGTAACTTCCAAATCCACGACCAAGATTCTTGAGAAACTTCATTATTATGTTGAGATAAGAGCCAAGTATAGCCACTTTTTGCGGTATATTGACCATTCATACTAGCACTCCAAACCCAAGTATCTTTCAAGGAATCAACAAAACATGGAACTATATGTTGGATGGATGTAATAATATTAGAAGGCAACAAAGTATGTAAACTTGCAACATTACAAACCTCGCCATCCCACATGTCTCTGATCTTCAAACAAATATCACCTAGAGCAAATATCCTGGACCACTTCACATAAAGGTTGCTTCAAAATCCAAGGTCGAAACCAAATAATTGTGTCCCCATCTCCTATTTTAAAGGTGAAACCATCCTTCTAAGAGATGCAACACTTTTAAAATTGCTTGCCAAGTTGGTGACCCATTAGTTGTTATATCCAAAAACAAAGCTCCTTCTTTCAAATATTTATCAGTGAACAAAGAAACCCATAATTTATCTTCTGACTGCAATACGCTCCAAACAAGCTTACCAAGAAGTGCCACATTTTGAAAATGTGTGGTACGGATTCCCAGTCCACCCATTTTCCTAGGTTGAGCCATCTTCTTCCTGCTAACCATGTGCATACCCTTTTCATTTGATCCTTGCCAAATAAAGTTCCTCGTTGTTCTATCCAATCTATCACAAACATATTGCGGGAACCACTGGATTTGCATGTCGTAAGAGGGAAGTGAAGTAATAACTGCATTAACCATGGTGACTCTACCTGGTTTGTTTAGAAGTTTTCCTTTCCAAGAAGCCAACTTAGTTGCCACTCTATCATAAGTTTCAAGAAAGTCATCCTTCTTGGTTTGTCCATAACGAAGTTTGAATCCTAAGTATTTCTCTAATCTGTCAGTAAACTTGATTTCAGTAATGGACTCGAGAGACTCCTTAGTACCTCTACACACACCTTTCGAAACATATGCCCTGGATTTTTCTAGACTAATTTTAAGACCTGAAAAAGAGCAAAAACTTTTCAAAAGGTTCGCAATAAAGTGAGCTTGTGATGGTTTAGCTTTTGCGAACAACATAACGTCATATGCAAAGAAGAGGTGAGAGATCTTGGGACCATCCTTGGTAAGATGTAAGGGTTGCCAATTTCCATCTTGAACTGCTTGAGTAATCATGTCGCCCAATCTTTCCATGCAAAGAACAAAAAGATAGGGGGAGTGGGTCTCCTTGTCGGAGACCACGTAAAGGTTTAAATGGCTCTGTCCTACTTCCATTCCAAAGTAGAGAAACTGAGGTTGCAGATATGCTACTCATAATAAGGGAAATAATAAGAGAGGAAAGTCAAAGTAGTACAAAGTATCTTGAAGAAAATCTCAGTCAACTCTATCATAGGCTTTCTCAAGATCAAGTTTATAAATCACGTCCCCTTTTTTTCTTTTGGACTTTTGCATGTGATAGATAAATTCCTGAAGAATAATAGCATTATCTATTGTTCCTCTTCCCGGGATGAAGCTACTCTGCAAAGGACTCACAATATCATTAAGCATGGGTCTCAAGTGATTCACAAGCACTTTGGAAACTAACTTACACGTCACATTACACAGGCTGATAGGTCTAAACTCTTTAAAGGTACGAGGATTATCAACTTTAGGTATCAAAACCATAAGAGATTCTGTTACTTGAGGATCCATATAACCTTGTTCAAAAGCATCCCTCACAAACAACCAGATGTCATCTCCAATATCCTCCCAAAACATCTTGAAGAAAATAGGTTGGAAACCATCTGGACCTGGAGCTTTGTAAGACTTCATACCCATGAGAGCATGATAAACCTCGTGTTTAGTGATGGTGGTCGTAAGCCTTATTTTTTGGTTGCAATTGAGAGGAGTAGAACTCATCATCCTCGGAGGTCGGATTAAGACGTCTTTTGTACAAAAAAGACCTTTGAAAAAACAAAGGGCTTCTTGTCTGAGGATGTCAGTATCAGTGCACCACTCACCAGAGGGAAGAGTAAGACCGTGAACTTTGTTTCTCTTTCTGCGGATAATTGCTTGAGCATGAAAGAAGGAAGTATTCTGACTCCCAAGACGAACCCACTTTTCTCTCGACTTCTGGTACCAATGTGTCTCTTCTTGAAACAAAATATTCTCATATTCTTGAAGAAGTTTACGCTGCAGAGTAAGAAGGGAGGCCGAGTCCACGTGTTCCAAAGAACGTTGTATTCCATGACGTCTAGCCTCATATTCCCTTTTCTTATGAAAGATATTTCCGAAAGTTTCTTTATTAAAAACCAAAGATTCATCCTTGACATTCCTAAGAGCAATTGAAATGTTACCTTGATCCTTCTTCCAAGCATTCTTAACAATGGTGGGATAATCCGCATGGGTACACCAAGCTGCTTGAAAACGAAATGGCCTGACATCTCTAGTTGAAACAACATTACAATAACGTAATAAAATAGGGTTGTGATCAGATTGACGACGAACTAGATGTTCAATAGTCGCCTCGGGAAATTGAAGTCTCCAATTCATATCACTAATACCCCTATCTAACCTCCTTGAGACTAACCGACCTCCTCTACAATTAGCCTGCCAAGTAAACTTCCAAAAAACTCCAAGTCAAGGAGATCACAGTCTGACATGACCTGAGAAAATTTAGAAGCTCTTGTCTGAGAAAAGATTCCCCCACGTTGTTCTGATGGGAGCAAAATATCATTAAAATCCCCCAACAACATCCAGGGAAGGGACACACGAGCACGTAGTTCGTGAAGATAGTTCCAAAGTCCTTCTCTAATTGAAATAATGGGACTAGCATAAACACTAGAGAAAACCTTGTGACATGTAAACTTGAACTTTTTAACTAAAATGACTTTTAAAAAAAGGCTTAGCCTGCTTATTTAAAAAAAACAAATCTAGCCTTGCCTAGACTATTCTTATGGTAAGTCATAAACCCTTTTTGACCAGTCTAACATATTTTCACCTCAAAGTTATTTGATTTTCAGGCAAATAACTTTGCTATGTCTTGGTTCCTACACATACTGTATGGGCGGACTAGAACAAATTGATAATAATAAACTGTCATTTGATTTTCGGTCCAATAAATTGTTTCATGTCTTGGATCCTAGACAAAATATATGGCCAGATTAAAAATCATTGTTAATAATAAACTAAAATTTAGATGTTCGGTTCAATAAGTGTTGACATTGGATTGAAAATTATATTTTTTACCCAATAAACTATGTTTTGCCTTGACTCTGACATATTACATGGGTGGATTAAAGCATATTGATAACAATTAATTGATAATGTAAAAAATAAAATAAAATAAATAATCGCAACGTTTTCAGTCTAGATCAATTAAAAAAGTATCAAGTACTTTTGTCATATTTACCAATATTACTTTCTTTAGATTGTCAAAAAAAAATTACTTTCTTTAAATGCATAGACATAAACATTTTACTGGTTTCTTTTGCAAAGAACACTATCTTTGTACATTTAGAAATTATGACTTTATTTGCTAGTAAATTCTATATTCTCTTCATGTTTCTTTGTCTTGTCTTTCTCCTTATTTCCACACATGGTACAAACTAATTAATCAAGCAAGCTATATTTATTCTCTTATACTTCTTCGATTCTAAACCTTATTTGTGTTCCTAATTTGCTTCATGATTATTTTTCATTTGTATTTGTAGAGGAGGAAGAAGAACTTTGCAGAAAGAAAAGCAGAACATGGTTAGGGCCTTGTACTGATGATGCATCTTGTAGCACAACGTGTGTGTCGGAGAATGCAAGTTACGTATATGGTGCTTGTCAAAGCAATTTTGTTCTTTGCTACTGCTACTTCATTTGTTGAGCAACGAGTTTCTGACCAAGCAATGTCCACCTTTGATGTTTTTGACATAATAAAATTTTGTCAACGTTATAATTTGTTTATTGTTTGTTAATGTAACATTAGTTTATAACTATTCTTGAATTGGATTTTAGGATGGCTCTTGATTTAATCATGTCGGATGTCCAATCTCATCATCCTCATGCTCATCTGATTAATTAGATTGTCCAACTGCAACATCGAGATTGGATTGTTAATTTTCATCATACCCTCCGTCAAGGCAACGAGTGTGCGGATTGGTTTGTTAAGCATGGTGCTTCTTTTTCGGATGCTCTAAAGTCTTGGATTTTTTACCATCCTCAACTGCATCATTCCCTTCTGGATGATGCTCTTGGAGTTGCTCACTTGAGATTGTAGTTTGATTTTGTTTTTATCATTTCTTCTTAATAAAAAAATAAAAATAACTATAATGCATGGGATTAAATGGAAAATTTGTCTTCCTCTCTATCTGTTATTATATTGCATATGTGTGTTATTTATGTTTGCATTTCAATTCAATATAATAATTCAATCCTCTTGAAGAATTAGTTATTGGAACATTATGAATGAACACTGAAGTTATAAGCTGGTGTTATTATGAGTAATATGTTTGGGGGTGGGTGGTTGAATAGCGACCCTTTAAAAATTTCTCTGTTTAGACTCTCAAGAGTTTACTTTGAGTAAGACGATTAGTAACACAATAAATAAATATGCAATACTAAAGTAAATGACGAGGAAAGTAAAGAGTAGAGTTTAAGAGAGATCACACAGAGAAGTTATCCTGATTCATCCAATATGGGTTAGTCCAGTCCCCACAGCTTTTGTGAGATTATCCACTAGTTCTTCGGGAGTTTCTTCCTCCACTTTGCAATGTGCAAAACAATATGTATTCTCTAAGCCTCACCAGGCTTACACTAAAGCTCGAGCTCTTGAAGAGCTTGAGGCTATACAACTATGTATTCTCTTAGCCTCA
>Ga0315914_1000963_pt1 | contig 40750 bp, 11 predicted proteins | sample MpolenodulesMG_FD_203920 | JGI IMG/M metagenome (GOLD analysis project Ga0315914, IMG submission 203920) | Medicago polymorpha root nodule microbial communities from Los Angeles, California, United States - elongated nodules | ecosystem: Host-associated > Plants > Roots > Nodule | place: USA... | reverse complement strand
TCTCACCTTCACCAAATATGGATAAAGAAATATCGGTTTTGGGATCGTTCAAGACTAGAAGGGGAGGATTCTCACTAATCTTCACCATTATCGTGCAAAGTTTTCTATGTAGTTATTGACAAAATATGTGTGGAGATGGATCACCGCTTTAGTGAAGGAAGTAATATTGTGCTTGATTGCTTCTCATGTCTTGACCCCAAGAATTCTTTCTTCAAGTTTGATGTTGATAAGCTTGCTCGTCTTGCTGATATTTATCATGCACACTTTTCTGATGATGACCGTAGAACAATAAGGGAGAGACTTGGCACTTATGTACTTCAAGTGAAAGGGCATGCTTCCTTTTCTTCTTGTGAAGATGTTCAAAGTTTGGCTATGAAGATGGTTCAAACCGAGAAACATTTGGTATTTTCATTGGTCTACAAACTCATTGAGTTGGCTTTGATATTGGCGGTGTCGACATCATCCGTTGAAAGAGCTTTTTCAGCAATGAAGATTATCAAGTCTAAATTGCACAACAATATCAATGATGTGTGATTTAATGACTTGATGATATGTTACACCGAGCGGGAGATATTCAAGTCACTTGATGATGTTGATATTATTCGAATATTCACCGCAAAGAGGTCTCGGAATGGGCATTTACCTCCTAATTTTATTTAGCACACTATTGACAGATTGTATTTCATCTCTCTTATTTCAAATTGTACTTTTGTTGACAAAACGACGAACTTCGTTTATTTCGATTTATGACTATTTATATATATTATGTCACATGTAAATTTGCGATAATTTTTTTGCCTAAATTCTATAAAATTCCTGGTTCCATCACTGATAATGAGTATCAATTCTGAAAGCTTTTAACACCACAAAATCAAAGATAGTTGGAGCAGTGACTGCTTTTGTAAGGTTTCCAGAGAGAAATACATTAGCAGTTATCTTAGCCATTGCAGAATTAAAAGTTGGTATGGTGTTATTGAGTCTATTGTCGTTGCTGGCGAACCAAATAGTATTGGTGATTCTTATTATTGGCTTATTAAAAAAAATGGTCAAAATGGATGTTAAGTTTTTTTTCTTACAAAAAAAAATGGATGTTAAGTTAATGCCGAGGTTTAGCTGCAGCCAATTCAAAAAAGCAATCGCAAAGAAACATTGAAGGAAAATGTGATACGCAGTTTCTTGTTACTCAAGCACTACAAGAAAACGCTAACATGTGCACTTTATTGGCATTCATTTTGTGGCATTTAGCATGTATTCATTTTGTGGCATTTAAAAGGAGGCCCATAAGTAAAAATGAAAAATTTTTGAGGATCAAAAGTCGAATAATTTCTTTAAAGAAATTAAAATGAAAAGTTGGTATATTTATAAAATTAAAAACATATTTAACCTTTGTTTCTATTACATTGACAAATGTTTGAGTACTATTCTCAACACAGAGTTTCCTTTACTAAGTATTTTAACCGATGCTTTTATAACACTCGTTAATAAGATTTTATATTAAATAGGATAATGTTAATCATTGCTTTTGAGGCATTGATTAAAGTACTAAAATGAGTAAGTTTGCATCGAAAAGTTGTGTAATTATTGCTAAGAAAAAAGTAAAGACTTGAATTTCCAAAACAAAATTTTCATTATTGGAATCCTTAACCATTGCCCTTAGGGCACTGTTTAACAAGACCCTATAAAATATATTACTCCATCCGTCCCTAGTTATAAACATCTATTGAGAAAAAATTGTGTCCTTAAATATAACATTTCTTTCAACTTTTTAGATGCATTTTTTTTTCTTTCAAACATAACCCTAATTAATACTACTAATTTACCTTGAAATATGAAGAAGTCAAATTTGAATACACTACAAAGACAATTTAATATCCTCAAAGAAAATGAACATATTAATTTCACTTTTACCTTTTTTAATCTTTGTGAAGAGTAATGTTAGCAATGCTCTATTTTGAACTCTCTCTTTGATGCATACATCTCTTATTGATTTAAATCATTGGAGTCATGGGCGGTTTCACCGCCCTGCGACCCCGGGCAGTCGTCCGGGCTCGATCGATAATTGTTGCACATTAGATCCAACCCAAAAGTCCATTAACACACTTACAAAAAGAAAAATCTGGGCAAAATCTGAAGATTCTCAAACGCAAATAGGTCTCAGAAAAGACATTTACCTCCTAATTTTATTTAGCACATTATTGATGGGTTCATCTCTCTTATTTTAACGGATTAATTGTTTAAATTGACCCTGTAATATACATTATGTCTGAAAAATGACTCTCTAAAATACAAAACATATATTCTAGCATTGTAACTTGAATTTTTCTTATTTTTGACCACCTTATAATATACGCGTAGTCTAAAAATGTGACCTACAGGTTGAATTTTTTCACTTCTTTTTGCATACATGTTTAGCACGTTAAAATATAGCTTTACACAAAAAATTAAATTTCTTCGACTAGGGATAAATTAATTATGAATTTTTATTCCCTCATAATTATGAATTTCTTAAACAATTTATAATTAATTTGTATCCCGTTTAAAAACTACAAAATTTCATTGTGAAGGTTCTTATCATGTTCTAGTCATGCCTACAAAATTAGGGAACTAAATTTGACTTGTGAGTATACGCTTATGCGGAACAAAATTTCAATTTGCACGTTTTGGTTGGAAAATCAGAATAAATTTAAACGACTTTGAAATGCTTTGAAACTTTTCAGATCCTTTTTATGTATTTTTATAGATGTCTCTGCAAATAATGAGCTCAAAATTCGATTGATAGATCGAGATTTCTGTTGTTTTGTTTTTTCAGTTTTTGACACTTTAAAAATTCATAATTAATTTTTCGTTTGTCGAAAATTTATAATTTTTTTCCGTGTAAAGCCATATTTTATCATTCTTAACTCGTCTCTAAGAAATCATGAAAAAATTCAATCTCTTGGTTGCTTTATTGGACTTCGCGTATATTATAGGGTTATAAATAATAAAAATCTCGAATTACATGGTCAGAATACATGTTATTTAATTATTGGGTCAATTGTCAGACTTCACGTATATTACATGGTCAATTTAAATTAATAACCCTATTTTAAATAGTATTTTTGTTGACAAAATGAGAAACCTCTTTTATTTCGATTTATGACTGCTTATATATTATGTCACATGTGAATTTGCAACAAATTTTTTGCCTGGGCTCCATAAATTTCCTGGCTCCGCCAGTGATTGTGGCTCTACACTTTGAAACTTGAACCCATCCAAAATGGTGAGACATATATTGATTTCATCCAATAAAAACCAGTGCTAAAGAGAATGTTGAAAAATGAGTGGTACTGCTATTTCTTTCTTTGTGAAATTTGAAATGAGGGTTTTGTATTAAGGAACCGAGGGAGTAGTGATTTTACATAAAAGGCCAGCAGACAGGTGACAGCTGTGGACCCCTTTGATTCAAGCTTCTGAGAAAATATTTACAACATTCAATGTGGAGTAATAATAAATGATGGGGTACTTTGGGCTTTGACTTGTTGTAATTAGTTAAGCTTTGATAATGGCGCATTATATTTTGTAATTAAGTAAAAATGATTGTAAAGATTCGAACTCAATAAATAATGGGTCATGTTAACCAATGCCCCAGGATATTGGTTAAGGAAATTAAAAAAAGAAATTTTAAAATAAAAGTAATACTTTTTATGCTTTTAAGAGTTGACAACACAAATTCCAATGTAATACTTATCATATTTCACTCCTTAACCAGTGTCCCTGGAGTACCGGTTAACATTACCCATAAATAATTTAGAAAAATTGTGTATGGTGTGATTTTTTTTTTTGAGGGTGTGTATGGTGTGATTGGTGAACCCTACATTCCACTATTTTATTTGGCACGTTGTCGATATATGATTTGAATACATTTTATATAGTTCACTGTTCTCTTACTCTCTTTTTTTTTTGGTTTTTGGTAAAATAGTTCTCTTGTTTTTGTTTTGTTTTTTTTGACCAAATTGTTTTTGTTTTGTTGATATAAGAGTTCTCTAGTCTTCAAGTACGACCAGTACTACTACTAGGACGCTACATATAACAGTTCTCTATGTTTTCAACAAGCAAAAAGTTTATGATTTTTTTTATTTTTTAAAGGAAAAAGTTTATGATGTTAGTCATCAAAATTATGGCTGAAACAAATCAAGAAATTGTTTACTTGCATTGTTTTGTCTTTTTATTATCAGTCACAATGAGTGATCTGGAGCATATCATAAATCAAATCGTCCTACAATGACTTTTTTTTCTTTTAAATTGTTCTTTTAGTCTTTTAACTATATTTTTAGTATGGATTTGATACTTTTGGTGCGTTTGAGTTCTTTAAGTTCATTTCAGTCATACATTTTAATCTCTTTCGTTAGTGTTACGAACATTCAGCATCTTGAGAAATCATAAATAATATGTACAATGTAAAATGTCAATACTCCTATCAATATGATATTATGCTCTGATGACAAAAATTTAGCGGGTGCATCAAATCGTACATAACTTCGTAGGTAATAAAATAGTAAGTTATTATCTAAATAAGGATTGTCGTTCAACTTAAAAATTAGCGAAATTTATTAGAAGTAAATAAAATAGAAAATAGGGATTTAATTGTCCTGCCCAATGCGAGATTAGGCTAATTTGATTCAAATGCATAATGGTGATTAGAAAAATCCTTGAATCCCCCTTCCATCTTTGTTGGAATTAATGTGGTTAATCATTAGTTTATGACATATCTTTTGATTTAAGAAAAGAGAATTATGACCCCGTGATATAGCGGTGGAAGTTTTATTTTTATATCGCCGCGATTAAAACAATTACAATTGCGACGTTCCCTTAAGATGAGTTAAAACAATAGCTTCATGCTTAGATTCGATTAAAAGAATTTAATTGAGAAGGACGGAAGTACGATTGTCAATCCCATAATCCACCTAGAGATCAGTTTCATTGTTGGTTTAAAAAAGCATTAGAGAACATACATAATCTGACACTTAAATCATAAGTTGAATGCAAAACTTTATTAATTGAATCCAACAAATAAGAAGGGGTTCATCTTCGAACCATAACCAAGCGAGGTTTATTTGCACCTGACAACAATTATCATTACAAAACAATAGAAAACATACTCTAATGAGAACAAGCGGAGGATGGAGATCCTCTGCCTTGAAGCTCTGATGCTTGACCCATGTCTTGTACCGTTAGCTTTCTGAATGAATAAAATAGTATGCAAGTGTCTATATTTATAGCTTATCGTTATTAATGATTAATAGATGATAGTTGAGCTTATTCCTCCGATCCAGCATGAAAAACAAGCTAAAACTACATTTTTCCCGAGCTCGTGGGCATGGGTGTACATACTAAAACACAGGGGCGCATAGGGCAGCAAGTCCAATGCGGATTTGCAGTTTTTTCGTCCTTTTTTTTAGCGTTCTTCTGTCACCAATTGAAAGCATTGGAACATGGGATGAATTTTCCCCAACTTGTATTGTCTTCAAAAACCTTCGAAGAACCATTGATATTCATTCTTCATATCCTTGATCCTTCACGTGAAGTCTTGTTTTTCCGATTTACATGATTTCTCACTAAAAAAAACTCAAAAACCTACATAGTTGCATGATTTACGATAAAAGTGATTTACAACGACTCAAATGAAAACAATACAAAATACTCCTCAAACCATGAACAACTCCTCTAAATTATGACATCTTATTTGCCTTCAAATACAAATAAAATAACTAGAAACATAGCGTAAAATATCCTACGATGCCCCGTCACCATGTTCTTAAATTACTTATAAACTGTATAATCATAAATGTTTGTTCATTGTTGTCATTTTTGTGGAGAAATTAGTGCAAATCATATTTTCTTTAAATCATATTGAGTTGATATTTTTGTCAAATAAAATATTGATTTTAAAAAATAGAAAAATAATAAAAATATTGAGAATAAATGTGGAAGCGACACGTGACATAAAAAACATTACTTTATATGTATTATTGATATATCATAGCTTTGTATCCATGAGATTTGTGCATCTCTATTTAATACTATAACATTGAAAACAACTCGATGTTTATCACACAATAATTTTCTGCCACCATTTCAGCTTGGCATCGTATGAATGCAAGTGGTACGTGTGAAGGGAATTTTTTGAAGTTAATCCAACCAACTTAGAATTAATCAAACACTCAAAGATTCAACAATGCAGAAATGTGAAAGCTTGTTTATCTTATGGATTCTATTAAAGTATATTGCATAAACCGTACTTAATTGATAGGGAAACTATAGTTAGTTGGTTGTGTAGGTAGTTAGGAGTCGGTTAGACTACCTCACTCTTATATATAACTCACACCATTATACTCTATTAGTATCTTTAATAAATCTATTCATTAATTCTACTATGAATTTCAATGAATATCTTCTACATGAACACTCTTGTGGTTGCTTTTTTACTGATCATTATGATCTTTATCTTTGCATTCCATAATTATTAACATAATCAAATAATATTTTCAAAATAGTCTTTTAAATAGTTGAAGGCTTTGTAAGACGTAGCTCAGTTGACAATACTGGTATTATTAAGTTTGTTCATTTGGGTTTGAAAAGATTTTACTTGAATGAAAAGTTTTTCTTTAAAGAAATTCAACTTGATATGCCATTCATAAGGTGTCAGAGAGAAAAAAATCATAGCTTTAAAAAATGTGATCATGGAAGCTCCAACATGGCTGCTATAATATCACAAGTCAATAGGGATACCCTAAAAATGATAGTATACGAAGAAAAGGATGTGATGGTATGCAACAATTTGATTATAATGGTTAGATTTGTATGGTCTCCACCATATGACCTGATCTAAGGACAGCCCATCGATTGATCTAGACCATTGACTTGTTTTGGTAGGGAGTCCCAAATCTTATTTTTCATGTGAGGTTGGTGAAAGGCACTATCAACCTTTTTATTATATAATTATTTATTTATATTTTTGTTCACATTTTCGTTGTTACCATGTAACTTGTTTTGTATTTTTTCTCCTATGGGTTACCTGGTCTAGGTGATCACTATTCACTAGTCTTATAGCTCAGGGCTCAGTGATTGTCTGTGAATTATTACTCACTCGTGGGCATTTATGGATGTGGGGTATAGTTCCATTTTCAAAGTGAATCAGTTTTGGTCTTAATTGTGGTGCAGTTGAGTTGTCTAGGGCAAAAAGAAAGGATTTGGATTTCTTACATTTATTGCATCATGCAATAATGCATCTCAACTTAAGGGTTAAGATTGTTTGAAGTTAATTTTGTTATTGTGTAATATGAACGGTTCGATTTAAAATTGAAGGCTAAAATTGACTATAATGTGTAATTGCATGCAATTTGTTACTGTATTTGTGTATCGATATATAAATTGACTAAAATCTAAGTTATAATCGTGAGACCTGGCAGTAAGGGCGTCAAAACCGTCATACTTCTATCAAATGAGTCAAAGATGGTGTTGGGTGAGATGTGGGTTAGCCGAAAGATGGTGCTCCGAGTGGATTCAGACGGAGTGGGAAGGGTTTAAGGGGAGATGGGTCATGGGTGGAATATTGACGAAATGGGGCGGTGTGGCTGCGCGGTGAATGGTGATTAATGGATCTAGAGGGCGACCTGATAAGTGACACATCATATATTCTAGAGAGACAAGGAGAACAAAAATATGATGGTTCAATTGTATATTGATACCTCATTCTCCGTCGTGTATTTTAAACGCCTAGTTTAAAAATACACAGAAATTGAGGTAACAAGTTTATATTTGATTTCATGTCTTAATTGGAATTATTCCATCCCAATGTAAATTCATCAAAGAAGCTACAGTTTATAGCTTTAGCTGAATGCCATACTGAGATATCAAACATACACTATTTGATGATGTATGTTATATGTACCAATTTGCTTGTAATTACATATGATATGATTTCCACTTTTTCTCACAGACATGATTTCTTTGAAATCAGTAACTAGTAGTTGTTTAGATTTACTGTTTTAATAAGTAGGGGACTTTGAACAGTATATTATTTTTTTCCATGCAGTATTCAATAATTTTGTCCTACATATAATAATTTACATTAAAGGACCAAGTTGGCCTCACACTGCACCCCAAAAAAAAAGTCCATTCAGTCCACAAAGCAGAAACCAGTTATAAATTCATTGTAAGTAACTTAAATCTCACCTTCACACACTTTGTATTCTATTCTATTCTAATTTCTACCACTCTTTCTTCTTTTCTATATGTAACTATCTTGTGTATTGAGATAGATTCACAAACAAAGCTATAGCAAAAGCAACAATGGTGGTGAAAAAACCAAAGATTGTGATAATTGGAGCTGGAATGGCAGGCTTAACAGCAGCAAACAAGCTCTACACTTCAACAGCTTCAAAGGACTTATTTGAACTCATTGTTGTTGAAGGTGGAACAAGAATTGGTGGAAGAATCAACACATCAGAATTTGGTGGTGACAAGATTGAGATGGGAGCTACATGGATCCATGGAATTGGTAACAGTCCAATTCACAAGATTGCTCAACAAATTCATTCACTTCACTCTGACCAACCTTGGGAGTGCATGGATGGTAATAGCAATGATGAATCCCTTACAACAGTTTCTGAAGGTGGTTTCAATCTTCAACCTTGTATTGTTGATCCTGTTTCAAAGCTTTTCAAATATCTCATGGAGTATTCTCAAGGAAAGTTAAGTAAAGAAACTGCAAAAGGTGAAGTTCTTAGTTACTATAACATGGCTGTTAAAGCTGCTTCTTCAAACTTTGGCTCTAAAAAGAATCTTAGTATTGGTTCTTTTTTGAGACAAGGGCTTGATGCTTACTTTGAATCAGTGAAAGATAAAGAAGAAGAGGTAAATGGTTATGGAGATTGGAACAAGAAATTGCTTAAAGAAGCAGTTTTTGCAATGTATGAGAATACTGAAAGGACTTATACTTCAGCTGGTGATTTGGAGTGTTTAGATTATGAAGCTGAAAGTGAGTATAGAATGTTTCCAGGTGAAGAAATCACAATTGCTAAAGGCTATTTGAGTATAATTGAGTACATAGCTTCTGTTTTACCACCTGGTTTAATTCAGTTAGGTAAAAAAGTAAAAAAAATTGAATGGCAGCCAGTAAAAAAAAGCTATGATGATAATTGTTTTAGGCCTGTTAAGCTACATTTCTGTGATGGATCTATTATGTATGCAGATCATGTCATTGTCACTGTTTCACTAGGTATTTTAAAAGCTTCTATTTCTCATCATGATGATGATGATGATGATAAAGGTATGTTATTCAGTCCTATGCTTCCATCTTTCAAAGTTGAAGCAATTTCAAGGCTTGGTTTTGGAGTTGTTAACAAGTTGTTTATGCAATTGAGTACTCAAAAAACAACAAATCTTGATGATGAAAATTCAGAAGAGTTGTTTCCTTTTCTTCAAATGGTGTTTCATTCACCACAAAATGAAACAAAGGACAAGAAAATACCATGGTGGATGAGAAAAACAGCTACACTTTTTCCTATTTACAACAATTCAAGTGTTCTCTTATCTTGGTTTGCTGGTGAAGAAGCATTAGCACTTGAATCACTCAAAGATGAAGAAATAATCAATGGTGTTTCATCAACAGTTTCAAGCTTTTTACCTCAAAATGAAGTGAAATTTGATAAAGTTTTGAAGAGTAAATGGGGGACTGATCCTTTGTTTTTAGGATCATACAGTTATGTTGCAGTTGGTTCAAGTGGTGAAGATTTAGATACAATGGCTGAACCAATACCAATGATGAAAGATAATAGCAATTTTTCATATCCACTTCAAATTTTGTTTGCAGGTGAAGCAACTCACAGAACTCATTATTCAACAACTCATGGAGCTTACTTCAGTGGTCTTAGGGAAGCTAATAGGCTTCTTCAACATTATCATTGTGTTGGGATTTTTAACAATTAGTTTAAATTTTTGAATATTAATCTCTATCATATTATTATTATTATTCTCATTTTCAACTTAAAAAAAGGTCTTTGTTGTTTCTCTATAGGTAAAGTAGTAGTGAGTGATTGGGAAAAAAAATCAATATTAGAAGAAGGGTCAAGATGAATAGTGAAAGAATGGGGACATTAAGCTTGTTTGTACTACTACTTGAAGTAAAGTTTCTCCAAATATTTATTTATCTCTTCATTTATGAGTGTACTTGTCTTTCCTTTAATTAATCTCTTTGATAATCTTCAAAGATTCTATCTCGCATTGGGATTCCATGCACTGAAAATATCCCGTAATTACACGCGATAATCAGTGGGAATGGATTTTCTCATGTGGAAATCTCTCTCATCTTTTGCAGTGACACAATCTGTATCATTAATTATCTTTTTTCTTCTACTTTAACATTTAAAATTCCCATATGCATTAAGTTTTTAATGGACAAGATTTACTCTCATGTGACTGGAGAGAATCCAAACCCATAATCAGTCTTAACTATTGATTTGAGATTGAAATTACACATTCGATAAACTAATTTTAATTGATCTAGATTACTGATTTGAGATCGAACGGTCGAGATCTGTATTTGCATATAAGAGGGAATCAATTTTCTCCTCCATGTGTGTTTTCTGGCTTCACTTCTATCAAGGCAAATAACATGATCCACCAAACACGGCTATTCATTCATCTATGAAATGAAATATGGCTTGTCAACTGCTCAGGCTTATGTGTCCTTCTTGTCATGTTATAAAATTCTACTCATCTTTGATGCTACCCTACCTCTCTATATAAGAATTGGTCCCTCCTTTGACATGATGTATTTGTATAGGTCGAAGCTAAGTGATAAGGTGTTTCATGTTGTTATTATATATCCAAAACTCTGCTTATAATGTGTTTGGCTAAGGGTCAATCCTTAATTGTATGTTTGAGATCATAAATGCAATCATGTTAAATTAAATAGACATTTAAATTAGTAGTTTTATAAGCTTTAGCCTTACAAGTGTGTATGTCTTAATTTGGAACTAAGTTTGAAGGTCATCCAACATGTGTCCATTCTAAATCCACAAAGATAACTTCTCTTAACAGAAAATAGTCAACTTAATTCTCGAAATTGTAATCATCGATCAATGTAGTTCTTCGTTGGAAATATATCTCCGAAATCATAAAATATAAATCAAGATTATAAGTTGATCTTGCATCAACGTCAGCTCACTAGAGACTAATTTTTCGATGTAATTTGGACCATCTTACGGACAAATTTTTCATCACAAAAGTAAATAAGAAATCTAAATTTCATATGCAAATTAATATACGTTGTGGTAAGATTAATGTGGAATCAATGTAAAAGGTCCACACATTCAACTTACATATCAAGTCATAATCTATAAAGATAAAAGTTAATAGATGAACTATTTTGTTTCACAATTTTACGAATAGATTTACCAATTCACGAAAACCAAAGACTATTTTTACCAAGACATACAATTTCAAATACCAATTTACCTATTTACTTACTCATAGGTGAGTGCAATGTTTCACCGTTCTAAACATGCACAAGATTGCTGGTTCTCCATGATTTCATTCCAAACAAAACACTTAACTTACATAAGGAACTACAATACAAAAGCATTAAATCCTTCTGAGAAATTGAGACAATAAATGAGCTGGCCAAAACTGTAAAAGAATCACATGAAAATGGGAAGAAATAAAACACCAATGATGGGGTCCCATGTTGCACCTCTCCTACCCTCATGACTAGTTTGTGGTGTCTAAACGAAACAAATAACCAAAATGTCCTTTAACAATGAGACAGAATTTGTAGATGCATATATAGCCATCTCATTGTATTGATCTTTTGTGCAGAAGCTCTATTGGTCATGATTCATGAAAATGAAATGACTGGTCCCATTCCTCTCCCTGCCTTAAGCAGTAGTACATATACAATGCAACAGGACAGACATATACATGTACACCATTTTGCTCCAAGTAACAAAATGTTCTTACCTACCAATTGTTATTGATGAGTTGGATCTATTCAATGCAAATCCACCTTACTTGTTACTCTCTTGTCCTTTTTACAAAGATACTTATATTTTTCCCCCTCAACCTAGTGGTAGCAAGAGGAGGCAAGGTACCATAAGTTCCTATTTAGATTTTGTGTCTAACTCAATCCCAATGGATAAGATGACGGACGCTTATTCTTTATACTCTATTCAGACTTGTTTGTAGTTAATGTAAGACTCGATTATTATTATTTTTTAAATAGACTCAAATATTATCTTAAGTTTTTAGGTTTTAGGTCTAACTTGAGTCTGCCCTGCGAAAAATGACACATTATTTATAAATTACTTTCACGCCTTATCTCTACTTTAAGCGAGACATGAGTTTTTTCTAATAATTGAAGAAAGCGGCAATGATATACTAAGGTGGTCAAAGAACCATGTATTAACAAATGCGCACATCAATTGATGTCGACCATTGATTTGAATTGGATAAACAAATTCATGTGTCACCCATTTAATGTGTGGAATCCAAATCCTATAAACTCATATCCAAACAGTATCACAAAATCGTTGTCCACACCTCTGGTTATAGGAGGATTTCTCCGAGTAGGATTGTCGACCGAGGGACTTTTAGTGGTATGGAAAGGGATCATGCTCCACCCTAGAAGAAGGCCATGGGGAGTGTTAGCTCCCTAATTCTTAACCACTTGAGGTAGCCCAATTGGCATTACAAAAATACTTATGATTACAATGTCATTGTGTGTCAATGACATATTTTATCCACCATGTTTAATATGATCTATATGATATAGTAAAGCATAATACAATCAAATTTGATGGTTATAAATAGACCCCTAAAGGGGTCCATGTATGATAATCATCCTTCATTTTCACACCAAAACACAAAACAAACATCACATGGAATAACAACCTGTGTCATTCAGTCACTAAAAGTCTGTCAATAGTATGATGTATTAACTTGATATAATAAAATGACAAGAATTATCTTAAGAATATCTGTTTGGTGACTGTGTGGTCAAATCAAGTGCAATGTAAAGTGACTCTCAATTATTGTAACATTTCTCATCTTCTAATTAACTCATCACTCATCCTCCTTTTAAAAGAAAAAATAAGGAAAAGAAAAGAGAAAAAAAAACATAAATGGCCCACATGCTATCTCTTTTAGCCTCTTGTGGGCTTCAATCACCCTTTGATGATTGCATATCACAGACCAATCTGTCATTTAGTCTTTGTCTCATGCATATACAACTAAATGAGAATCTAACTTCCTCTACCCTCTTACCTACTAATCCAACATCTTAATTACCAATAAAATTAAAATTGACATCTTTGCCTTTAAATATCATTATGGTTATCTTCACATACAATTCTCCCTGCTCAATACATATATAAATTGCCAAATAAAAAGTTGATGTGTCAATTGGTTGAGCATCACCAAGTTTGTGGGGGTAGAACCAATGTTTCTCCACATAATACATTTTTAAAGTAGGGCCAAAAACTTTAAGTGATCTTAGCGCCTGAGCGAAGATTAGTCTCATAGCCGATTCAGAGAACCAAAGCTTGTGAGGATACACAATTTTCTCTTATAAACAATTGGTGTTTGACAAGTGATCATATAATATATGTATTAGGAACCACTAAACCTCAATATTGCTTTTCTGTTTATTCAGTTAATTGGATGTACTTTAATCATTCTCATTCTCAAAAATTATTATTCCTATCATTTTCACCTTTGGACAAACATTTCTTTAATTTTACGTGTCCAACTTCTTTATCGTAATGATCCTGCTTTTCCTTTTTTGCAAATCTTACATTAAAAGTTTAATGATAGATGATTAATTAAGAGGGCTCTATCCTTTTATTCTTTTCAAAAATATAAATACCGTTTTTGCATTCTCAAGAACAATGCACATCTCTGACAATTCAGATTGAAGGCGTGTCTGATCTTTGACATATATTAATGTCATATCAGTGACGGATCTAAAAAACTTGAAAAGTGAAGGAGCCATACATATAAATTGTACATATTCTACAAACTTTGAATGATTTTTTTCATTTGGTCAAAACAAGGGAGGACCAAGAGAGAAAGGTTGTGTGAGAGGTGTGGGCCATTTGCTCAAAATATCAACTATTACTATATTATACTACTAAAAAAACAAATTCTAAATGATTTGTGTATGCATAAGCCCACACAAGCTAACACATGCATCCGTCCCTATGTCATATACCGACATATCATTGACACCGACAAAAACACATGTAGTACATTCAATAATTTATATTTTTTAAAGTATTTTTTTACAAGATTTTTTTAAAGTATTATCAATGTTTTTGTGTAAGTATCATGTTTGATATCGGTATTCGAATTAGTTCTCTATAGCTCAAGAGAGCCGGTGATGACAAAGGAAAAGATGACACATTAAGTAAGTTATCACAATTGGGGATTGGATTTTCTTTATGAAGGTCTACGTAGAGATAGGTGTAGACCTTTTGTTTAATAATAGTAAAGAAAGATCACAAAGTAGGCCACTTAAATCTTGAGTATGGAATCTTTAGGTATAGTCGTAGTCTTTGGCTAATAGGGCTGTTTTTGAGGTTTCCCAAATTTCTTTATGAGATTTCCATCACATATACTTGAAGTGGAAGATCAAACTATTTATTATCTTTTTGCAAATTTGTATTCTTTATCATGATGATTGAAGCAAAGCATAGTATTTTAGCTGGAAATGTCCATGACATGATAAGGACAGTCCTTGTTAAATATGTTCTTTGACTAGCAATAAACCACACAATGTATGTCTGGTTATTAATCGAGGAAAATATATATGGACGATAAGATAAATGTATGTCTGGTTCTGCGGTGATAATAATTGATCGTTCGTTTCCCATGCATTCATAATGTGAACATGGACGATCGAGTATCTCTCGAAAAACCAATACCGAGAGGTAAACTAAATTTTATTAACCAATTCAATCTTACTATAGACACTTCATAATTTTAACAGTTTCTTCCTAGAATTTTCTTCATATTCATTTGTCCATTTAATGAATTCACTTTATATTATGATCCAAATAGATTGAAGTTTGTGATTTTGCGCAGCCGACCTGGTTTAACTATGATGTTTAAGAAGCAACAAAAGAATGTGAAAAAAATAGTATGATTAAAGACATAACAAGATAAGAGATTTTATATTGATTAGTATCTTAATACAATAATTTGTCATCTAAGACTACTATATTTAAAATGATAAATGATAATGAAATGACCCCAAATCACTTCTTTTCTTCTATTTACTTGTTGAGTGGTGCAAAAGGTGGTAATAGCTGCCAATTTATATAAAGCTAAGCTTAAGATGCACTAATGAACTTTTCCTTTCTTTCAACTCACACAAAAAACAAAAGGAAGTGAGCTTTGAAGAAAGTGATACACAATCCCTGGATTGATTGGCATCCATGATCCACCATTGATGGTGATGGTGATTTTGAGGGCTCGATATGTAAAAGCCAATGGAATTATGTTTATCACTTGAGATTTTGTCTTTAATCAATGTCTTGACACTATAAAAGCAAAACTAAGAAATTTCATTAATAAACATTTATGTAATACATATGGGAACATCACACTTATGGAAAATTTAAATATATGTACTCCTAAAATTTAAAATAATAGGGCCATACTCATATTGATCATCCTTACGAAGTTCTTTGTCATCAAAAGTACTCTTTAAATCCAACTGATCTAAGCTCATTTGTCTAATGAGAAAGATGTTAGAGACTTATAGTGTGTTTGCCTTAGCGTTTAATTTCCCAAAACCACGTTACAATAGAAGCTTAGAATTGTAGCTTTTAAAAATTGCAGTGAATACCACTCCTGACGCGCGTTTTTCAATTGTACCGAGCTACCAAACAGGCTATTAATGCTTCCACGGCAAAAAATAGAGCTATGTGAAAATGAGTACAAGATTTACCAAAATTGATTGGCAATTCATCAATTTTTTCTTGCAACATACAGAAAAACTCAATGCTCGGCTAATAATTTTCCACTACTTTATTTGATAGAATCAAAATTACGAAAGTAAAAAGGATAGAAAATAATACATGATCGAAACATGTATTTTAACACACGAGTTACCCAAACCTTGACAGTTTCGATTGAAATTTTTTATTACTCTCGGCAGGTCTGGGTACCGGGACCAACCGATAAATTTAAAAGGAATAGTTGTTCCTCTTTTCTATTATCCATGGACACATCATCATGTATCTCCACAATAGCAAGACTGGGGGAGCAAGGCAAATGTATGGTGCTATCATCATGTTCATATTAAGTGTCGTTTAAGATTATACATATTTTTATCCCTCAAAAAAAGATTATACATATTTTTTAAGAAAATCATCGAGTGTGCTACTTTCTATGAAAAGACGAGCTTCAATTGCTAAAAGTACCACTATTAAAATAGTAATGAGTGAAATAGTTAGATGAGTTGATATACATGTATAATCCTTCCGAAATAAAATATAAACAAAATAATTTGTATTTTATTGGATGAAATATAAGAAAAAGTTAACAACTTATTGTTAGTAAAAAATTAATAGGCACCCTTAACCATTATGTAAGCTTAGAATTTAAGAAATTTTAGCCAAGAAACAAGTCAAAACTTAGCTAGCAAGATAACTTACTTGGTCATGAAGGAGGTTTCTTATCATATAGTAAATTTGGACATCAAGAAACTTGATCATGAAACAATAACTCATAATCATATAAAAATAGAGGTACGATGAAACTTCATTCTAACATTGAGAAATAAAATTACAACCTTGAGAGAGATTTCAAGAGAGCTATAGAGAAAAATATAGTTAGTGAAATTTCTGGATTGTAATTCAGTTTTAGGTGACGAGAGATTGTGAGTGTTTGAAAACACTTTGTAAATTTCTCTTTTCAATATAAAGGTTTGCAATAGTCCGAAGACGTAGGTATGGTTGGGAAATTCAACGTAATTTCCTAGCAACTTGTATCAATAGCTTTGGTTCGTTATCAAAGATGATCCTAAGGAAGTTAGATATTTGAGTTGGGGTAATGGTTGCGGATAAAGGAAAGGTGAAAATTGAAAAGTTCAATGATGCATACTTTGGCTTTTGGAAGAGGCGAATCGAAGATAACTTATATTAGAAAAAAAATATATCAGCCTCTTATAGGAAAGAAACCAACATATATATAAAGGGTGATGAGTGGAAGAATTAGACATACAATCTCATGGTGTTATTCGATTATTGTTGTCTCATAATGTTGCTTTTAACATTTCAAAGGAAAATACCAATGAGAGTCTAATGGAGGCTTTTACTATTATGTATGAAAAATATTCAATCTCAAATAGATGTTGTGCAACAATTTCAAGACATTTAAATGAACATAACATCATCACAACCCAATTTAGCTCAGTTGTAAATAAATTTTGACGATGAGGTAAGATCATTGATATCGTTGTCGTCCTTTCCAGATACATGGAGCATTGATATCATGATTACGAGTAGCTCGTCGAGAAACAAAATGTTGACGTTTAATGATGTTCGCGATATGGTTCTCAATGGATATGACAAAGAGAGTTGACTGAATCTTCCTGCTCTTCCATATTGCATATAGAGTCAAGCGGAAGAAATTCAACTACAGGAAATGGATGCGATAAATCAAAGGACAGACAAACCAAATCCATAAATCATCCTTTTCATTAAGTTAAAAATTATCGGGTGAATAAAATTCCTCAGAGTACTTTGGAAGAACTCAAAAGAAAGACTTGAGGTTATTCACTCTAATGAATTTTATTGATTAGGAAGGTCAGAGTATACTTTCTTAAACATAAGTCTAAAGTATTTGAAGCTTTTATGAATTGGAAAGCCATTACAGAAAACGAGACAGGGTTGAAATTAAAAATATCATGGAACCGACAATGGTGGTTAATATGGAGACACCAAATTTGATAATTTTTTCTACGAGAAAGGGTTAAGAATGCAAAGAATCATGTCAAGTTCACGTCAATACAACAATGTTAATTAGGTGAGGAAAACCACCATAAGGGGGGTTCTGTTGGTTTAGGTGAGAAAAACTTTTTTGAAGTGTTTCACTAATTAGAGTCTGACTCCGATTTTGATTGAAACATATTAAATTAAATAAAAATAAAGGAAGAGAGAAAGAGAGACACATAGCAATTATAATGGTTCCTTCTACAAATCAGGAGTAGTCAAGTCCCCTTGCATTTCCAAGGTATTTTCACTATAATCACTAATGATTACAACTCTTCAAGCACATAAGCAAGATACTTTCAAATGCTCAAGCAAACAAGAAAGAGAATTTTAATGCTCAATTACACCTGAAATGGACTTCTAACAATCTAACTTAATCAAATAAAAGATTTTTTGGTTTTACACTTGATATACAATCAGAGGTGTAATCAATTACAAAATAGAGTAAGACTTTTAAGACTTTAGAATTGCTAAGATATGAACTTAGTAAGAAATTCTTAACTGTTTATGCACTTCTGAAATTGACAGAGTAGAGGCACAAGTTAAAATGACAGAGTCTTGTTATGTTCTTCAAGTCTTCAGTTTCTTATGTAGGGAAGGATTGTAGAGACGTTGGAGAAGTGATAGCACATTAAGAGTCCTTGAGAAGCTATCAAATCAAGACGTTGGAATGTTGCATGATATGGTTAATGTCATTTGAAAACTATTGCTGAAATTAGAATTATCTGTTTCATTCTTTTTGTCCTTGAATTGGACTTAGCACGCGATTTAGAAGAAGACAAATCATACTTGATCAGATCCTGAAAGAGACCCTTCTCAGAAGAAGACAAAGCTGGCGTGGCTTCCACAAAGACCAAATCAAATTTTTCAAAAACTTGAAGTAGCAATAAAATAATTAAATCTTTAAGATAATATATATATATATAAAATAGGGGTTTACATTTCCCATCGTATTCATTTCTTGCGCGTTCTATTTTGTTTCGAAAATGCCCTTAAGATCTTCGGATTATAGAATTCGAAATGAGTTTTCCCCTTATTTTTTGGTGGAAAATTTCACTATTTGGATTATACAATTCGAACACAATAAGCAATTCAGATTTTATAATTCAAAACACCCCATGTACAATTTAAATCCGAAAACCTCATATACCCATCTTATGCCAATAATTAAGGGAAAAAAATCTGAACTATAACAACACAAAGATTGAGTTTGTTTGTAACAACTAATTTAAGAACCTTCCTAACCTTTATTCTTGTGTTTTATTTCATTGTTAGTTGTCCCAGTAGAAAATCCACTTTTTGAGCTATTTGATCGGATTGTTCTTAAACTTATCCAGAAAATCATACAAAAATCATAGATCAAGACTCCTCTAGATGAGACTTCTTGCATGACTCCACCCCTTAAAATCCAAAATTCTATCGTTTAGACCGTTTTTCAATTTTTAAAATTTTTCACATTCTCATAAAAATCCAAAAAACAAAACTGCTTTGGCTTTATTTGAATTTTAGAATATTTTGGTAGTGTGTGTGTGTGTATATATATATATATTATTTTATTTGATAAATTTTATCTTCTCTTTTTTTTACATATTTTTTTAAAAGCAAAATTCGCAACTGATAAAATATGAAAGATTCTGATTGCTGCTTATGTATAAGCATATAGCATCCGAAATTCTAAGGGCATTTTCAGAAAGAGAAATAAATTAGGGTGCATGAGAAGTTCATAGGGTAAAAAAAGCAATAACCTATAAAATATTAAATATGGGCCTAAATATTTATGATTGGGTTGGAACTGACCTAAGCCTTGTAGTTGAAGTCTTTGAAATATGACAAAAACAAGACTATTACTTTTCCCACCCTATTACCTTCTCTTGTGTCCTATGTTTTTTACAAAAATGTCCATGGGTTTCAGATTATATAATCCGAAATATGATTATATAATCCAAAATATGTTTATACATAAGCAATCATCAGAATCATCAGAATCTATTACCTTCTCTTAGGAAGATTAATATGGTCCTTAAACTGGTTATCCATGTTACAAACAAACTTAGAACTTTTGCTGATAATGTTTGGATTATATAATTCGAATTGTGTTTTCTCCTGTATATGGGTGTTTAGGGGGGTTTTCGGATTCTTTAATCCGAAAAAAAGGAAAGCGCCCTACTATTGGGGTGCTCAGATTATAAAATATGAATTGGGGAAAAACTTATTTTTCCACCCTAAGACATGGGAAAAACTCAATTTGGATAATAAAATCTGAAAATTACATATACATTTTCGTAAAAGAAATAGGATGTGCGAGAAATGAGTATGGTGGGAAAATAATAGTTCAAAAATAATGCAATTTGTTTTGGATAAAATAATGGTGGTAGAAGTTGGAAATTGCTCTTCTAACTTTAAGCATTGCTCTTTAACATCCAAAGAATACTAAAATATCTTCCGTATTAGTTATCTGCCGCTCGCTACCAACAATAGTTAATTAAGTAAATAATTCTCAACCTACATATATACAACCACAAAAAATGAAAGAAAAAAAAAACTCAAATAAAAGTTGAGTGTTGTTGGAGTCAGTAAACTTCCAAAGTTCAAAGTAGCATGTCTCAATACCTTGGTCAAAAGCCAAAAGAGTATCAAAAAGTACAAATTTTATTATTGAGGAAATTAATATAATATTTACTTCATGTTTTAAGCACAGAAATCTTATCTCACAATATTTAAATACAGTGCAAAAATAATGCTTAGGCATTATTTGAAAATTTAAGCACTACTTTTTTTTTTTTTTTTTTAAAGAAAAGTTAGGCACTACTTATGTAAATTGTAATGTATTTTTTGGTTACTGGTGAGCTATTCTGTACATGTATACTCTTGTAAATTATACTAGACTAAAATTTAAAATGAAAAAAAAAAACTTTCGACAACATCAATTTTAGAAGAGCAATTTCCGTGGAAGTTGATGTACCTGAATCCTTGAACAAAATTGAAGGTGGTGGGATATGATGGAACATATTCTATCCTATTGAATTTCATTCCCTAATATTTTAAGTAATCTAAACAATGGAATATAGATTCATTTCATTATATTATATTATATTATATTATATTTCATTTCATTGTATACCATCAACCCAAATATATCAGAGTTTTTATTAAAATAAAATTTTAGAAATGTATAAATGATAAAATAATATATATAAAATTTTCTCCATAAAACACAAACATTAGTTTGGGCAATTGCTCCCAATCTAATGTAAGTAGATATGTGCTTGTGCACATTCGTTCATTTTCTATAAATATGACTACAATAAAATTTGATGGAATTTGTGTACCGTTGACCGAGTAGTTTCTTCTAGTCCAAGCAACACTTATATTGTTAGAAAATGCCATAATTGCAACCTCAAAATCATATTCAAGCCATGCTTTAGTCTAACCTTCCATCTTGGCCTTCTTAAGAGCAGTGATGGTTGCATTGAACTCAACAGAAAAAGAGCATCTTTGTCCTCCTAGGGACGGATGTATATTGTAGCATATGTGGTCTTGTGGCTAAACATAGACAAAGTTTTTACTTTTTAGATTCTTTTAGTAAATAAAATATACCAATAGTTAACATTTTTATCACATGACGTACATTTATCATAAATTGTCTCTCTTTTGACCCACGTCCATATTATATAACATCGTTCACAATTTTGTTCAAAATTTCTGAATCCATCACAGTTTTCCATATTCCTAGCAAAGCATGTGACAAGTTTCCCTTGAGTCTCTAATGATAGACCCCCCTTGCAGCTTTGGAAGGGTTACTCGTTGATGAGCCATCAGTATTGATTTTAATGTTAACCAACATAAGGTTTATGGCAAATCACCTCGGTGCAGTTAAGAGGCTTCCTGTGCCTTGCAGCAACCATGAAGTTGTCAATCACTGGCAAATTAAATTTACACTGCACACAAATTAAATTTTTGATTTAACTGGGCATGATTGTGCCACTTTAACCAAAATAGTTTAAATTTTTGTGTGCGAGCTTTTGGGAAGGTTTTAAATAAAGTTCCATTACCAAGAAAAAAGCCGTTTTTTTTTTGTGGTTGTTAGGATTAGAACCCCGGACCTTGCATATATTATGCATTGTCCTTATCAACTGAGTTAAGCTCACAAGGACAGAAAAAAACCGTTTTAAAAAGGTATAGGTAGTCACTGTTACAGTTTTTTCTCGTTTTTATAAAATGAAAAAAAAAATCATGACGAAAAGCTTCAAACTAGTGACAAAACACCATTACAGCCGCAACAAAACGTCATTCATGACAATAGACGGGTAATCTTGTTATTTTTCAATTGAGATGGATACAAAATCACATAACCTTTCTCTAGTTCACAACTACAAAATTGTCTCTAATTTAAGTTATTGAAGCTATTATGAGTTGTAAAATGTTATGATTAATTCACACTGCGACTGCAATTTGCAACGCAATATCCATAACAACCGAAATTGTGAAATTCTTAACAGAACTGTGACCTCGACCTTTATTTAAAACCTTTCTATGTATTGTTGCCTATAAATAACTTTTTTTTTTATCCCTTTTGAAAGGGAGGAGCCATCTGGGAAACCCAGGAGCCATGTTTTTGAAAACCCTAGAGTTGAAGCAAGAGAGTGGAGTTTAGGAGTATAGGGGTATAAATTTCTATTATAATAAATTGTTTCTTTTTCTTGTTCACTATATGTAGATAATATCTCTTATAGAGTCTCCATTGCATTATGAAATCTGAAAAACCCCGTTAATATGTCTTAGTTTTATTTTTTATTTTTTTTGTTTATTCCCATTAAATTATCATATTTTTTATTTACATGTCTTGAGTGACCAACCTTTGCATGCTTATAACCAATCAATTGATGTAGTCATAATTGAATACATCTCTAATTATATCGTGGAATTAGTCTGCAGTTGCGAATGGAAAAATTTTGATTTACACAAAAAAAAAAAATCTTTAAATTTAAATTCAAAACATAAAAATATAAAATATGAAACTTCATGTGTTTGTGGGAGAGAGCTGTGTGAGTCATTCAGTATAAAGAAATGGGTAATAGGTTTACCAATTTTAAGCCATTGAATTTTGTTTCAGCAAAATTTTGCTTCTAATGAAGAATATGATCTTTACTAGTAGGTATTATTCAAAGTCTGTCCCCACATATGTTCCTTAGCAAGGTTGGTTGGGCAATCTGTTTCTTGCTCAAGTTTATCAATTCATCAATTCAAATTGCTTGATGAGAGAAAGACACCTAATGTAGGTCCATTTATAATAAATATTATATCTTATCTTATACTCCAAGAGTGCTTATGTTTTGAGAGAGGATCTTATTCTAATCATATAAAAAAGAGAGAGAGAGCATCTTATCTTATTCTTATAAATCTTAATGCAAGATTTGTTAATTTATTTAGACCTTTCCTATAGAACCAAAATTTAATATCAAGTAGAAGGGTTGAACAAATAACAAAAAAAATATGATTTAAAAGGAATCATTTCATAAATTATTTGAAGCAACTTTTATCACTTTCAATTTGTTCTTTACATTACTCCAAAGTAAAAACTAACAAATTTATTTATGGAAAAATGTATAGCAGCAGTAACAATGACACACATTTTGTGTGTCCAAATCTCAAATTTGTATGATTCTATGTAGAGGGCTCAATTTTCATTACATCAAGCCCTGTAATACATGAAACAATATTCAGCAGAATAGTTTGGCTATGTACAGTATACACTATACAGCATCTTTGCATCAAATTTCAAATGTGTATATATAAATATATTTTATTTTTGGCCATGTTGTCCATTATTAGACCTTGGCAATCTTGTGTGTAAAATTGAACTAAGGAGCATCAATGTTGAACTTGAAACACTATATACTGAATCTGATATGATCTGAATCACATTTATTTGGTACTTTGCTGCATCAGAGGATCCTAGTTGCATAGGGACTTAGCTGAGAGCTTCTTTTGCTTTCCTAGACCTGAGTCACTAGACAACTATTGCTTGCTAATGCAGTTCTGCAAACTAGATCACATGGATAATAAGCAGCAGAAAAAATGATAATCCGAAAGAGTCATGGACACAGTTATGTTTCAATCATTAAAGAGAAAACATTGATGTCGCGGCCACAATTGTGGACATGGACCGTCTTTTAAAACTTTTGTTGCAATACCTTTTCAATAAACTAAAATCAAATGAGCACACTTCATGTTCTTTTCACCAATGAAATTCCGGTAGGGTCACCACCCCATTCTTCCAAAACAACCAAGGAGTTTCCACTCGGGTTCAGCCATGATCGAGGAATATGATACCTGTCGAAAGACGAAAATAGGATCTCATGATCTCCAAGTACTTACATCATTGCTATAAAGTAAATTGTATGGGTTCTTACCATTTTTGGGTGGGTTGTCCACAATTTGTTCTGCATTTTTTATCTGTAAAAGTTCCGGCATAATTACAACTGCCACAATTACCACGTGCTATATATGCCGGCCAATGGCGACCAATGCTCTGACCATTAACCCATATTTCACCCTTTCCCATACTACTCACATCTAGAGCCAATGGATCGTTTCCAGCCGGCGCGTTGAAAGTTGTCTAATAACATTGAAATATAAAATGAATCCAAATTCATGCAGATGTAGGTAATCATGCATAACACTAACAAAATTGTAACACTTGTTGAAAACTCATTCTTACCTTGTACCATGTCAAAGGTTGTTTTTTAGACAAAAATGATCCTTGTGCCCATTTAACAGAAGAACTTCCACTTGTGGTATGAAGGTTTAAGGATTCACCTTTCAGTCCAATCTGCCAATTAACATAAATTTTACTGTGGTGCCTCTAAATATGATAGTAAATACACAAAATATGTTCAACAATGTACATTTTTGTCAAAAACATAAAGATGATAGCAAACCTTGTAAGACCATTTTTGTTTAGACAAGTCTCGTGTCCCCTCGTTTAGACCCTTCAATGTTACTGGACCTAACACCCCAACATTCCATCTTTCGTAGTGCACGCCAACATTCTGGTATCAATTTGAATGCAGAAAGTGGTTAAAAACATATTTATCATTAGCAAATTGAAAATGTCACATATAACATAACATTTGAAAAGGGACAACTAACCGAGAGACCGACGGCAACACTAAGTAGAGAAATCTTGTTATTGCCAACCCTCAGCTTCACGCTGTTGCTAAATGTTAGTTTAGGATTGTCCAATGATCCATACGCAGTTCCTACATTCAAACAAGAGATGAAAATGTAAAGAGAGCTGCTATTTAGTACGATAACTTTTTTAACGGAACACGTGAATACTGATGTCATACATTTTTTAAATATGTTACCTCTGGATTTCGTACTAATAAGTATTTGTCCTATGTAAAATTGGAATTTTCCTAATAGAAAAATGCTTGGCGAAATAGGCGTGCTTACCCCAAAATTGACCGTTAACAAAAACATGCAGAACATGGCCAGCTGACATTGCGGTAAGAACAGGATTTTGGCCATTCTTTATAAAACCTTCATTAGGACTAATGTTGACACTGAAGAAGGATAAAAATTTGAAGTATCAATAAATACTCAATAGATTAACATTCCAATTACTCATTGCGTTTAAGAAGTTGAAAGATTCTTACTCTGTCATGTACCACAAATAATCTGACTTATCCCAAGTCTGACTGAGCTGCTCCAAAAGTCCATTTGCTGTCCAGGAACCAACTTCACCAGAGAAGGCAGGTTGTTCATTGTAAGACTGCCAAACAAACGCACTGTTCGCAGGTGTCATCGATCTATGGACCCTTGGTGCACGGACCTGGATAAAATTGGAAAAACATGGTAAATATAAACAGTTTATGTTAAAAGAATATATAATCTTTGTCTGTTCTTCTAGAACAGTTAGAGTAGAATTTTCCAGTTTTTTGAAGAAATGAACGTGTTTGGTTTCACTGTCGAAACTATCATAATCGACTTTGACTTTGTTAAATGTGATTTCAGGAAAAAATACAGTTGTTTGGTTACTATCAGGTAAAGTTTATTTTTGCCTCTAAACTTCTATTGAAGTAGAAATGGTGAAAAGAAGCTTTCGCATTAGATCGTTTTAGTGTAAAAACATCTATACATAATAAATAACTTCACTTCAAACTTAATTTTAACAAAATCAAATTTTATAAAATCATGTTCATTAAAAATCACTTTTGCAGTCTTGTGTTACCTTTGCGGTGTTGAAAACCTCAGTTTTGCAGTCAGGAAGAATACTGATAGACCAAGGCGGTAGGTCGTAATGGCCATTTCCAAATGCAACTTTTGCCCATGATGCAGTGTCATAATTTGCAAGGAATGCAGCACAGGCACCAAAGCTTGTCTTGTAAAGGTGTACCTAAGATTACATTAACAAAAGAAATCAAATGAATCTTCGATCTAGTAGTAATTCTGCACCTTTTATTATGAACCAACTCGTCATGTACTTTACCTCAAGGTTTTTTCCAGGCCATGACACTGTCGGATCCACAGACACTAAAGCCGACTCACATTGTTTTATTGCTTTATGTAAATCTCTTAGATGCCCCCATTTTGGTTCACTAATAAGTCCTGATATAATGGTAGGGTCGAACAAACATCAATATATTTAATTATCATCATTCAAAGCAGATAAAAAATTTAAACCTTACTATTGCATACCGTATTCATCGATAGGAGCATCATAATCGTAACTCGTGGCAATGAAAAGGCCAGAAGATGTTCTTCCAAAATTAGTTCCTCCATGGTACTGGACTCAAATATAAGATATTAGACTCAAATCAAAGTGTCTAGAACATAAATTTGCATAACAAATCAAATATGTAGAGGGATAATGTAAAAATACCATATAGTAGTTAACATATGAGCCGCGATTCTGTACAAATCTGGCAACCGAGAATGCCAAGTCTTCTGCTGGTCTATAAGGGACAGCAGTACCGAAATCAGTGTACCTGAAAAACAAGAAGCACGCAACCAAATATCGGAATTAAAATGAAATATTATTCAGCCTTAAAAGTTGCATTTGTGTGACATAACATACCAGCCAGTCCAATTTTCAGTCCACATTTTTGGTTTGTAGTTCTTGTTGGGAGAGAAGTTTTCACAGTAATATCCATTGCAGGTATCAATCTACAAAACACAATCCGTAAATACAGCTCAGATAGTGTTAGAAAAGAAACCCTTGTCCGAAAGAGTAAACATACAAAAAAGTGCAAACAATGAACACACAATATTTGGTAACTAAGTTCGGCCAACTGCGCTAACATCAACAATTGCATTCCTTTATATTATTTCACGCTTCGGGTTTACAGCGTACATATGTTTATTCAAATACTACAGTTCAGATTACATAATTGTCCCTGAACTGTACCGCAGGGGGATTCGCCTCCCCACTCCCCCCAGTCTCAACCCAACAAACGTAGTCGCTTTCTGTCAACTTTTCAGTAACTATGTGTCATAACATACTTAACCGATATAAAAAGATGCACGACAAAAGGATCAACAAAAGTTTCCCTTCGTAAAAAGTTGAAGTGAATTTAAAGCTTAGCAAGTGGAAAAGAAAACAGCAGAAGATAACAGAAGTACTTAGGAAAGCCAAAAAGCACCTTCCTTCAAACAAAAGAAAAACAACAACAATAGAGAAAAAGGTGAAATGGACAACCTTAATCAAAACAAATAATCATAACACTGTCATAAACCCCACCACCAAACAGGTCATAATTCACATAAATTTAAAAGAACAAGATAAGAATTTCATTATGAAAAAGACAGTTTCAAAGCCACACAACACACAAAAAAGTTTATCAAATATATGAAAAGGGATGAATGGCTTACAATAGGATCAGGAGCATCTTCTTGTTTACACATAACCCATGGAACACCAGTGTTTAGGCCTACAGCCATTTGAGAAAACCATTTGGTGTAAGATTTTCCAGGTGCACCAATTTCCCATTCCACTGGTCCATACTCATTCTCAATCTGTATCAATTCAAATCAGTGGTTAATAAATTTCGATTAAAGACGATTCGTTCAGAAGAATCCAAGTTCAAATCCTGACCGGATCAATCTTTGTCCAGACTATAACTATCTCACAGCCAAACTCCGGATTACAGAGGTTTAATTCAATAGTAAATTTATCATCACAGTTTATTACTACAAATAATGGGCTGCATAAACTTTATGGTAAAAAAATAATATCTTTTAAAAAATGCTACTTATTTAAATACCATTTTTTTAATTAATTACCTGAGACAAAATAATTGGACCACCTTGGCTTTGAAACAAATTCTCTGACTTCATAATACTGACAATCTTGGTAGTGAATTTTTGCATAGCCGCCTAACATACATCATGACAATAATTAGGACGGTTAGTTAGAAAATTAATTGAATCAAAATTAATTAAATCTCTCTAACAACCAATCATTAAAATAAATTATTGAAGCACCAAACAGAAAATAACACCAACCTTGAACGGCTCATTTTCTGTTCTGAAAGCAACACCTGGTACATACTTTAGCCAAACAGGAAATCCCCTGCATACAAAACAGAACATGTTAGCTTAGCTTTGAGTAATTGCTAAGAAATTGTTAATAATATTTACACCGTCAGTGTAAATAGTATTTACACCGTCAATCAATTATAACCGTTAAATTATGTCAAAAAGAAAATGAAACTCTAAAACCATTACCCAAAATTCCATTCAGCACAAACATAGGGACCAATACGCAAGTGAACATAAAGTCCAGCTTGTTGAACCACTTTGATGAACTTAACCAAGTCAAATCTATCTTCAAAGTAATACTGAAAAAATTCAACATGAATTAGTGAATAACAAATAAAAAAATATAAAATGGTATGAAAATTGAAAAAAACATCATCATAAAAATAAATATCATTCATTACGTTTCCTTGAGAAGGTTCATGTCCATTCCAAAATACATAGGTTTCAATCACATCAACACCTCCATCTTTAGCCTTTTGAATTAAATCTGGCCACATCTGCATTAACAAACATTTTTTTACGACACTTTTCTATTCACAAGACTCGAACCTGAGAACTTGCTATTCATAAGTCCGTGACACGGATGAATAAACAAAAAACAAAATTTCATGATCATGAACATGATTAAAATAGAGTGTACCTGAGGTGTGCTTCTAGGATAATGGATGGAACCAGAGATCAAAATTCTTCTCTTTCCATTAATAACAATAGCTTTATGATCATAAGTCACAGAAGCTGTGACAGAACAAACAAAAAAACACAAAAACAATATGAAAAAATTTCTCCTCCTTGTAAAACTCTCCATTAACATTGTTTTTTGTTTCTTCACTTTTGTTGAAGTTTTTGAAACATTAAAAAGGTAATGTTATAAGGTAAGGTGTGTTGTTTTGATGGGTGAATTGAAGTGGAGGGAATAAAACTGCAACCTTCTTTATATAGAATTTTGAGAGAGATAGGAAGAGGAGAGAGTAATGTATGGGACCCATTTCCACTTTTTTTTTTTCTTCACACGTAACTACTAAAGGCATTATTGGAACAACTACATTGCATGTTTCTTAAAATTTAAGAATGTCTAAGGACGGTTTTTGTTTTCACATAAGATTGGAGAAAGATGAGTTAGCTTGTACATTTGTATGTAAGAACAATTATGACAGTAGAAAGTTCTTAATAGTTTAGTATCAGAAAAAAGAAGAATGGTTGTTAGTAGAATAAAAAATTAATTTCTACATGAAAAAGATGTTGAAGTATTAAATATGTGGGGTCCTTTGTGAGACCACCTTAGAATAAATTAAGAACCAAATAATCTTCTTGTATTGGAGAGAGTTGAAGATAAGTAGATATACTTAAATTACAAGTGGCAATAGTGGGTCCATAAAAAAAGATAAATGATATTTTGATATAAAAAATTAAAATTTTGATGTCAAATATTGTATACTTTGAATTTCATATGTATTTTTGAAATGCATATGAGTATTAGAAAATAGAAAAAATAATGAATACGAGTTTTTATAGTTGTACGGTATATCGGTTGTAAAGATCGTTGAATTTAAAGATATAATTTTTTACTATCGGATCCAACGATTTCAACGGCCGTTATACCTTACAGTAAATTGTCTACGGTGTACCGCAACTTTCAACTCTTGGATTGATCTATACCTCACAATATTATATACTATACCTCACAAAGAATAAGGAGCAAAATCAACATCCTACAAGTGAGAGTCGATAGATAAAAGGGAAAAATTAGAAAGAGATGTGAAAGTAAAAGACGGATAAGTGAAGTTGATTTTCTATTTAAGGAAACTAACATAACATTAAACAAACAAAACACAAAAGAAGAAAAAAATAAGACAAGGACTGAAAAGAAGTACTAAGAAAGAGTACCTTTTTATAGTTTTAGTGTCCCTCATGATTCACTTCACATGGAGGTGATGCAAGCAGGTAATGAGAAACAATGAATCTAGAAGCTAATAACTATAGATTACTAGATGCCGTCCATATTGGCCCTTGCTTACATTCAACTTTTCTATTGGGGAAGAATACATTTTAACCCGGATAATTGTAAAGGTTTGGAACTTAGAATGTGCTTCGACGGAGGTTTGAATCTCCGTGTGTCAACAATTTATGTGTTGTTTGTCAATACATAGCAATTGAACACTCTACTAATGTATGGTGGAATTGATCATCGAAATTAATATCGCATCTTATATTCGAGTTTTCGAAGAAAAAAAGTAATAAATAGTTTTTTTTTTTTTAACTCATGTAACAAATAGTCATTTAAGAACCTAAACGTGAGATATTTTCAATATTGTTTCAATTTTTCAGTTTGTGAATAGCATTTTCTCTATAATCAAAATTATATAATATATAAAAATACAAAGGGTACTCATGTCTCTATCCAATACAATATTTATGGTATTCCATGCAATATGAGAATTTCTTTAATATACAATTGAGGTAACTTTTAACAAAAGAGAAAAAAGGTTAGGGTTTTCATCAGAATGACAATAGTTCAATTGAGAAAGAGTTATAATAGAATATAAATATTAGATATATGCTAGAAAAGTATAAACTACCCTTAGAAAAATGGTTAGGGTTTTCATTAGAATTGATTTGAATTTGATGTTGTCTCAATTTGTTAACCTTGACTTAATTTATTGAATTAGATTTTCTTTTAATTCACATTGATCACATTTAGATTCAATCTAGTGTCAATTTATCAAACACATATACCTTGTGTTCATTAACTATAGCTGATTTAATTGCTCGTTTGGTTGAAAGTTGTCTAGTTTTGTATATTGTGTAAAAATTATTAATCATTTATTGTATTAAGATTTAAAATTTGAATCTCTCAATTTAATAGTAAATCTTATTGTGCGTTACATTGTTTTAATCCTTTTGTCATTGTTATTGTTTCGAGTACAAATCCAATTATTCAAATTGTTTTCAAACTTGCTTTCGCTAAAAACTCGATAAAATTTTAAAACGCTATTCACACCCCTCTAGTGGCGTATTCTATCTTGTCATATAGACCAACGTATATTGTCTAACATCTCCCTTCAAACTCACAATGCATTAACGTGAAGCATTGAGAGTTTGTCAAACAAAGAATGAAAAACTTATTCAATAATACATAAAATAAAATCCATAACATTGTAACAAGAGAGAGAGAGAGAGAGAGAGAGAGAGAGAGAGAGAGAGAGAGGCACCACCTAAATAGATGAACCATCAAAGAGAAGAGAAGTAGCCAAAGAGAAGAATCAACAAAGAGAGGAGAAACACCAAGAGAGAGTAACCAAACTAAAAAAAGGAGAAGCATCCAAATATAATAGCATAGAGAGAAGCAATCAAAGAAGAAGAGCAGTTGAAGAGATGAACCATCATAGAGAAGAACAAAGCCAACAGAGAGAAACAATCAAACAAAAGAACTAACAGGGAGAGAAGCAACAAAACACAATAACCAATAGGGAGATAAACAATCAAACAGAAGAGATCAATAGAGAGAAGACAAATCAAACAAAGAAGAATCAACAGATACAGGACCAATCAAACGGAAGAATCAAAAGAAAGAGAAGCAATCGATGTATGCTTTTTGTACAACATGTCTAGATTTTTATGAAAAATAGGATTGTGGAAACAGTTTAAACACGATGTAGAAGCATGAGAATGCAAAGCGAGAAAAATGGATTAGTGTTGGGAAACAAATTGTGAGCATCTTGAGCAATTAAGAATCATTAGGGAGAGGATTCAATCCTTCTCAATTGGGTCATTTAATGAAAATTATCGAGGGTTGAGAGAAAGCATGAGAAATTATGGATTGTTCATCTTAAACAATTAGTTAAAGTAAATTTTTTGTGATCTTTTATAATCTCGTGTAAAGACTTATTGATGGTCGATCGATTATTTGCTCTCTTCCACATATATGGACTACCTTTTAATCAAACTTCTTAGTTATCTGATCCTACATGGCAATGCCTAAATAACACTCCATCTATCAAATGAAATATAAACTAAAAATTAACCCCTTATTTAATTTTTTCCTGAAAAAAAATAAAAATTAACCCCAACTGGTTGATAGTAGAGACCAAATGTATACAGTTTAAAAATATTTAATCCGGGACAAAACTTACACGGGCTACAAACATGGTTAAGTCTATAAATAAATAAGAATACATCATCATCATGTATTTGATTTAGTTAAGCAGTCCACAAAAATATGATTAACTATTGCTGTAAGTAAAGGTGTGAATGAAATCTTTTGGTTGATAAACATGGTTTGGTAGAAACGAATCCTTCAGTTATGACTTCTAACTTTTGTAGCCCTTTCTTTGATAACAACCATATCATGAATATATTATTATAGACAATAAACGAGTAAATATAAATGCTAATTTTTTTTTATAATGAATATAAATATAAATGCTAATAAGACGAGAGTCTACGAATAAGTAATATAACGTTTGCAGCTTTTTTTTATAGAGAAAAAATTAAAGTAAGGGATGGTGCAACGATATAAAATAAAGAACATAAGCTTAAAGAGCATTTCCTAAAAAAAAAAAAAGCAGCTTAAAGAGCATTACACATTCTACCTTCGTTGAAGGAAACTATTGTGGTTCCAACTAATAACATAGAGATCTAAAGTCTGTCTTTTCCTACTATATCAATCCCTTATAGTAATTTTTAAGGGTTTCTGCTAGTTAAAATTTTGGAAATTGTTTTCTGGAAATTGTTTTATGAATCTTTTGCCATCAGAAGCCCCTCAATTTATCGGAACGAACCTTCTAAAATTACAAACTCGTTGAGATGTTTTTTGTAATCGAATTTATTTTAGGGGGCTTCTACGATGCAGTCTAGACATTAACTTTTTTGGAAAAGTTATTTTGTTTAACCAATAGTATAACTGTTGATGTCATGTCAACAAGTGTTCTACTAGTGGACCACTTTAAGACTAAACTTTACCCTATTATAAATCAGTCATCATACAAGATATTAAGGGGAATTTCAATCTTAGTGTACAAATGAAAATCTATGTGTTGAAGGCGAAAAGCAGTATGGAGGAGGATGTGATGATTTTTCAGAATTTTCATTATCTTGTTTGTTTTCCGAGAAAATTGAAGAACATTAGTTTATAAAGATTTAATTTTTAGGATTTCTAAGAAAAGGAAGGTTTTGTTAATTAAAGGATTTGAAACCTTGTGAAAATCGGTTTAACTTCACTGAAAAAATCATTCTCATGACTTCACCATAAAATTTTTCTTTATTTTAATCAAAATATATTGAAAGCTGTCTTTCAATTGACCTTATTGAGCATTTTTCTAAAACTTTATCTAACTAGCTTTGATAGACTTTCAAAATTCAACTCTATAATTTTTTTTTAAATCAACATTAACTTTCTTTAGAAAAGGTTAATCAACATTAACCAATAAAAAAAATGAAGCATTAGCATTAATTTCTTTGTCTAACCATTAGCATTTCCAATGTTCACTTTTTTTTATTGGTTAATGTTGATTCACCTTCTCTAAAGAAAGTTAATGTTGAAACATACTCTTTGTGAAAGGAATATTGGTATTTAACACTCATTATTTTATTGGATGAAAAATGTGGACTTTAAATTGTGGAAATTGCTCTTATTTAAAGTGGTGGGATCTACATTGATTTTATCAAAAAAAAAAGAAAAGAGTGAGTTAAGTTTTAGAATTTATTCTAGATAACTCGGTTCTTCGATTACCACAACCACACAAAGCAGGGCAAGGAGCTTAAAAGAAGCAATAAAATGGCTTGGCAGAATGGGTCTATCTGAGGTGTCTATCGAAATTGATTGCAAGCAAGTCATTGACAACATAACTAGGAGACCAAACACCAATTCCATGGTTGACACTATTATTGATATTTGCAAAATTTTACTTAGAACTTACCAAAACTTTAAAATAAGTTTCATTAGGAGACAAACAAATAATGTTGCTTATTTGTTAGGGGCGTCATTATTTTATGCTAGTTCTCACATTCACGATCGTATTTCATCTTGCATTGAGACTGTTTTTTGAAAGATCTTGTATTGAGACTGTTGTTATTAATGAAATGAGATAAGTTTGCTTACGTAAAAAAAGAAACTATTATATAATAAGATTTGTAAAAAAAATAAAAGTAATATAATAAGTATTTTAACCAATACTAGACCAACTAAGATCGTCCGATGAGGGACATTTATTTATTTTTTATTTTTTATTTTTTTGGCTTTCGCACCAGTTTCTGACCCACTAAGGGTGGACGACTAATCCGACTTGTACGTAGAGGCATGCGCACTAGTCAAGTGTTATTTCTCCTGGAAATCGATCCGGTATTCCCCGGGTACGTCCTTGAAAGGAGCTCTTGCCACTAGAGCCCAAACAACTTGGTTTTTGTTCTTTTTCTTTTTTTCTCTGTTGTAATAAACAAACATATACAAGTTAAGTCCATCATCCTAATCCATATTGATCAAAGCCAATTTAAAATTACAATTTAGAACACATTTAGTCAAAGGCATCCAGAAAGCCTTTATACAAAGTCTTATCCGTTGATTTTAAAATTGAAACGTGAGCATCTAGTTTCCTAAGAACTTTGAAATAAGCTTTATTATTCCCAGCTCGATGATTAATTTAAAGAAAAATAAAATAAACATGTTCTGTTTTATGTTCTATTCACTATTTTACTTCATTTAACATATGGAAAAACAAAATTAACATATTTTTCCTTGAAAGATTACTTTCCTAAAATTGAAACTCTAATTCTTGTCCTCGATAAACTGTTTGTTATACTTGACCCTTTGTGGTAGATATAAATACCATAATAAGCTTTTAACTTATGTAATAATTAATATGGCAACAAATAGAGGTCGCAACTCGCAAGTAGACATTCTTTTTAAGAGAGGTCATACATAGACATCTTCAAATTAAATGAAGTGAAAAGTATCATCTTTAAAACGATATTTATATAACTATTTTATTATAACTTATGTAACAATTTTTTCATATTTTTATTACATTTTTATTTTCTCTCTTTATTGTTTGATTTTTGTGTTAATAATTATACTTTTTTTAATAATTTTTGTCGTTCCACAAGTTAACATAAAAATGATTGTTTAAATAATAAATCCCTATCACTTTTATTAAAAGATGAAGAATTTTTTTTATTGTCGCTTTTCAATTATTGATTGATACAAGTATAAAAAGCGAGGAAAATATTTTAATTTTGCTTATACACATTTTAAGAAAGAAAAAAAAAACTATATAACTTCAATACTCAAATTTTTTTTTTGAGCAAACTTCAATACTTAATTTGAATGTATAAACATTTTCAATGTACTTTATATATTTAAAATTATTATTACATCATAGTAGAACTCTATCTGATTATTTGTAAAATTAAACTAATAAACGGGGACTCAACTCCACTTTATCCAAAAACTCCACTTTATCCAACAGTACTAATGTTAATATTTATCCTAACATGTCATGAAAATGATATATATCTAAAGTGTTATATCCTTTTCCTAATCATTCAACAAATAAGTCTCTCAATCCATCATTGAAGACGATGTTGACGGAATTACGTGTTAAAAACTTTGAAAACATACATAAAGAAATGTTCGTTATATACATCGCTCTTAACTAAACATATCCTTTCACTTTCAAAATATAAAATACTTTTAAAGGACAAAGTATAATTCATTCAAAATATAACGTTAGAGTCTATTGCAATTAAATGTATCCTTGACCATTTTTTTTTTGACATATCTGTTTGTTTCGCAATTCAGATTCTTCCAACTAATTTATTCTTTCTAGAAAGTTAAAATTAGTAAAGTTAAAAACAAGAACACCTTACTATTACCAAGCTTGACAACCAATTAACCCTAGCCATTTATCTCTCAATCTTTCTCTGCTCATCTCCTCTTTCTTCCTCCTCCAAAGGGTGGTTTTGCATCATTTTAACCTAAAATCATCATTTTGCATGTTATTTCTCATATTATTTAAATAAGTTGTTTAGACATAAATTTGGTTTCTTTCCACGATTTTCTCGTTTGAAGGCAATGTTGTTTTGTTCGTCTTCTTATTATGATATATTTTTTTATTTATTTTCCATCTTGTTTTTTTAGAGGTTATTTTCCATCTTCTTGCGGTGTTTGTGTGGTTGTAGTGTTTATTTTGGTTATTGCTTCAAGGCTCATAGGACATATCTACTACATATCTTCATCTCCTTCAACTTTGAGGAAATAAACACCGATTACGTAGCCTTTGTTGCATTGTTTATTTTTGATCTGATTGGAGTGTTTATTTGCAAGTCATTGTTAGTGTAAGAAAGATAGTCGTTGATCATGTAGTCGTCGTAGAGAAGAAACCTCGATTCGAGTACATACACCACTTAACATGCTCTCTTAAATGACCAAGTTGTAAGATTAAAAAATATTATTTTGATTTTCGCGTGAAAACTTTGTACAACAATATATTTCTTCTAGTGACTCTTCATTCTAATATGAATAAATATAAATTACTTATGCTCTCTATTAGATGATTGCTTGATACTTTGCACCAAATGTTAAAGGCTTTGTTTTTACCATTCTATAATTATCTTAATTATGCATCACTTACGTTAACATAATGAAACCAATCAAATTGTTACCGAAGTATTCCAATGTCCTTCTGGTGTGTCTTTTAGATGATGTTCAACCTAAGTATTCAAGAGTGTAACTAATCTCGTTTTATTGTTTAAACTCTCATGTATAGTTCTAGTTAACACGAATGCTGATAGTCTTAGAAAGTGGCCATCATATTAATGCTTGTTCACAAGCTCTCTTTTATTTTCTAGCATATATTGATCATTTGATTTTGAATGAAATGAACTAGTATCCTTATATGAAAAAATATTATTGTGCAAACGGTTTATGATGTCTTGCCACAAATGGCACACATTCAATAAGAGGAAATTTCAACAACTCACTTTAGATCGTTAATTAATAAATTAAAAGTAAATATTATAATCGTATATCATAACAAATCACGAGTTTATTAAAATAAAAATCTTTGATTTTTTTTCTCATAATTACTTTAAAGAATCCAAATCTCAATAGTTGAGACCTTGTTGATTTTTTTAAAAGAAGTAGAAAACTCAGTTAAAAAAAAAGAGAAACATAAATAAGAAATTGATGAGATTTTTGTTTAAACCCACATTTAATGCTTTAATAATCGAATTCTTTTCCTTATTTTTTTCTTGAAAAAAAAAAGTTAATGGATCGGATGCCTGCACCTACCACCAACTTCTTAAACTTTTGATCAAATATAATTAATTTGGGTTTACTTGAAGCAATATGACAAAGTCACAATTGTATTATTGGAGATAATGGATTAGAGTGAGAGATTGTATTTTCAAAACATAAACAATTAGGTCTGCTTACTTAGGTGACAAAACAAGGTTGGTAGTTAAAAGCCAAATTTGATAGTGACAATACACATTAGGCAAATTTGCATGCACTTTATTTTTTTTATTTTTTATTTTTGAAAGATACATGCACTTTATTTAAAGACAATAATAATATAATATCATTGACTCGTTTGTATACTTTATTACGTATTAGTTAATGAATTGAACTTTCACCAATATTGAACTTTTTTTTTTCCTTCTAAATATAGTTGTTAATTATGCCTAAAAAATGTACGAATAATTTATAATTATAGATCAATATTTGCGGATTTGTCGAGAACCCGTAGGTCATTTTTTTGGGTGAGTTTTATGATGAATACAGCTTTACTTGACTCTGAAACTACAAGTGGCATATGTTTTCCTTTTTCAACCATCACTCCATCAGCACCAGCTGCACCACCAATCTCATTCAAACAAAAATTTATGTCCTCAACTAATCTTGACACTCATAAAGAATCCTGCTATTTTATCACATTTTTTTACATTGATTTATTCACAGGTAACACTACCAAAATATGAATATTTTCTTGGTGAGAGAAGTTGTAAATGGGTGTAAAGCTTGTGTGGTCACAAGCTGAAATTTAAGCATTTAACTACATTCATATATAAATTTAAAAGTAATTTTCAAAATTTTCAAAACTGTTAGTATTTCTCAAGAAAAAATCAAGGAGGTTTCAATTTATGTCTCAAGTACAATGTCAATTACTTACATGTCCTGCCCAATAAGTTATGTGGTCTAAAGAAATTTTAATGAGGAAGTCTTTTTAAAACATATACATATTTTTAGTCAAATTATAAATTTTGATCCAAATGTTTTTTTTATAATCTGTAGAATAAAAAATAATATTTAAATTAATGTAATCAGTTTCATTTAATGATTTTTTAAGTAATAAAGTCAATTGATTTAATGTTTGTTGAAATAAAATCCTAACTTTTTATGAGAAAATATTAATTTTAACTTGACTTTGAAAATAAATAAATACGGGACTTTTTTTTTAATCATAATACGGGACTTTTCTATAAAGTAAATTTTATTATTTTGGAGGCCTAGAGTTAGTAGTAAGAGTTTGATTTTCTATAATCTTAAAATAAAAGAGTCCATATATCTTAAAAATGTCTCACTAACAAGTGTGTTAAGAGTGTTGGCTACGAAATCCATAAAAAGAAATTTTATCTTGAAAATACAAGTCAAACACATTAAAAGTCATAATTGCATAACTTTTAAGGAAAAAATTACTACTTTTAGATGCTTAAACAATATCCTAACAACATTAGTTATCATTTTTCATCTTAAAGTACCAACTCTAGGCAGGATGAGAATAAAGAACCAAAATAATTTCTCATAAAAGGGAGCAGAGGGATTATAAAGAGTAACAAATTTTCAAATAAAAATTTCTACTTGAATTTTATTTAAAGAATGTTTTAAGTGCAACTTTGTAAGCTGGATACAATGAACCAATAAGATAGTGACAGCTTAGTGTATTACTTGATGTTGGAGGCATTGTTGCGTAAGGAACTCAACTCAGTCTTGTTGGCAATAGTGGCTAAAGAATTGAATCCAAGTGATGATGTCTATAACAACCATACATGAGAAAGGTGATGCTTTTGACCATTATTTTTGGATAACGTTTGCCTTTATTTGATTCAAATATTTAAATGAGGCTTTTGGACAACAAGTTAGCCTCGTTTGTATTGTTAAAAAAAAGTTGGCCTTACGTGGAGAAACGATATTTGTATAATCATTTTATGAAAAAATTTAGATAATTTTTCTCTCATACTCAAATAATGTTCATATCATTTATCTTTCTTTTTCTTTCACTATTGTTTTTTTGTGGAAATTTAATAAAGCAATTAAATAGTGATGGTAGTCACTTAATATCTTATGTGATTGTGGTTGGTATTGGAAAATGTTGTGATGTGAAATGTTATGTCAATTGTGTTTGTGATTTTTTGCTACAAGAAGCACTCTACAGTTTGATACAACGAGAATGTGGGCCACTATTTATATAGTCCACAAAAGATCACTTTGCAATTATATTTTGGACGGTTTGATAGACACAATATCACTTTTATATAATATCGATTAAAAATTAATCTGTATGATTTAAGGATTGGAAATATCTTCAAGTTTGGTTAAGAGTTTGATGTATTTTGTAGAATAAGTAATTCTTGTCTCAATGTTGCTAAAGACATTCAAGATCCAGAAACAAAAATAAATAAAAAAACAGAGAGGCCGTGGAGTTGCAATGATAGATAGAATTGGTTACAAATTGTAGAGCAAGAAATAGAGTCCTTGAATAAAATAAAATAAAATTAAATTTAGACACTTTTAAATACCCTAAAAATTAGATGATAGTTCAATGCAAGTTAATCTTTAAGAAACAGGAGGAAGGTAGGTCCGGAGTTGAGAAGATAAGGTTCAAGAAAACATTTGTGATAAAGGTTTTTTTTTGTGTTAACCCTTCAATTTATAAGAAAAAAGAGCTCTGATGATCCGGAGTTCGGCCGTGTGGTAAATATAACCTAAAGAAATAGGTTTCACAAGTTGACTACAATGAAAGATTTTTACTTGAGATAAAATATTGCTATATAAGAATATTAATGTTTAGGATAACATGAGAGGATAATATGATATTCTTGACCCACAAATGAAAAAAGAAGGGTGGTTTTTCTTGATCTAGTTGTTGTTATAACTGTTGTTGAAGATGTGATATATG
>Ga0315914_1000962_pt1 | contig 40764 bp, 12 predicted proteins | sample MpolenodulesMG_FD_203920 | JGI IMG/M metagenome (GOLD analysis project Ga0315914, IMG submission 203920) | Medicago polymorpha root nodule microbial communities from Los Angeles, California, United States - elongated nodules | ecosystem: Host-associated > Plants > Roots > Nodule | place: USA... | reverse complement strand
AATACATATAATTAACAAAATACATTAATGTCCTCGTTTGAACTAAGATATGGTACTTCAGGACCAATTCAAGTTGTTTATCATTTTCTTGAGGACATTATCTATACTAACATCAAGTGACATCACAATCATTCTAGTATAAAATCAACTAGATTTATCCATATCAAATTATTTTAATACATTTTCTTTATAAGTTTCTTGATGTACAAAATCTCATTTAAATAATAAATTTACAGATCCAAACCAACTTTAAGCATGCAACATATTTAATTTAAAATCTTTCTATAATCAATATTTTAGAATCTCTTCGAGAGTTCTAATAATATTTATACCATTCGTCATAAAACCGATTATAACAAATTCATTTTCAAATCTTTGAAATGGACATATGATGTCATTTCTTCAATATCTCACGAAAATTAACTCCTTGAGAGAGTTTCATATACTTACCACTTTCACTTGAGTCATACAAATATATTGAAACACATCTTTATAAAAATTGAGTCTTTCATGTGCTACTAAACTTAACCAAGCAAGAAAAGTTCTTGAATTCACTTCAAGTGAATATGTCTCATAAACATAAACGTTAGACAAATATCAACTCACTTCCAGTGAACATATCAAACTCTACATGTATGTTTTTTACGCCTAAAGTTAATTGTATAATTGATACTTATGAAAAGTAGTGAACTCCGTATATTTTACGCATGTTCCAGTTCTTTTTATACATTGAACTAGACCCGATAGTGGTAACTCCAATTAGCACAGTCGTGTCAACACACTATTGGTCATGTGTTTGAACATTTGAATAATCACGCTTGGTGGGAGAAACTATCCATTTGGAATCGATAATAATGGGAAGGAAAAAAAAAAGAAATTATTACGATAGTGGACAAGAAAATGGATGGTGGATCACTTTCTAGTGGTGCCCTTGTAACTAATATATTTCTTTACTAAAAGTAATTAAGTATTATTAAAGGACAAATTCTATTGACAAGAATATAGAATTATAGCTTCAACTTTTATGTTATTTTATAAGAGGGTGTTGATTACTTTTGTTTATACAATTATAGTTTTTCTAATACAATTTTTATATTAAATTTGTAGTATATGCAAATTTAATTTTCCTTTAGTTATGTCTTTTCAATTTGGGCACTAATTTGAAGGTATAGAAAACTAATCATCCCAAGTGTTTTATTAATAACTCTTCTATTATACTCTTGAAATCTGATTGCGTGTTAATTATCTCCATTTGATACAATTCTTCTTACTCATAAGTTAGGATTAGAATTCTCTCTATTTCTTAAAAGAAAGAAATCGAAGTGTACATTACTTTAATTTTAAAGTAAATAAAGTACTGAAATTTACATATTTCTAAAATGAGAGACATTTATACATCAAAATTATAGTAAGCATGTCCATTTATGTCGAAAAATTGAGAGGATCACAACCTATCTTTACCCAAGTCGCATACTACATGAAATCTATCTTTTGAAAAAGCAACTATGGCAATATATAACATTATTTCGAGCTGGTATTTGTTGTTGCAGAGAAACCACAAAGTTGAACATAACCTTTTATTATAATCCTTAGACCATTATTTGATGGTACATATTATAACTTTGTGAATTCATACATTGATTGACATTAAAACTGTGTTATTTAAGTTTTATAACACCAAATCCATTATTTGTCATATTAAGTCTATGTCATTTTTCTCTATTATGTTTTTGGTATTTTTCTCTCTCTCATTTTTAATACCAAAGAGTAAGAGTCAAAAAGAAAGTGTTATGGAGTTGGAGTTGGAGTTGGAGTGCTCAAAAAGTAACTTTGGCAGTAGTGTTAGACTTTAGATTAGAATTTGTTTTGTTTAAGGAAGATTTAGAGTTTGTTATGAACACACATTGACTTGATGATGCACCGGTTGGCGATATATTAATTGATCTATGTCCATGATATATTTGTTTGGCTTAATTGTACTTTTGTTCCCTATGTTTTGTCAATTGTGCGCTTTTGCACCCCATGTTTTTAATTGAGCGATTTTGCACCTCATCCTTTTACCCCTTTCTGATTTGAAGGTCCCCTATGTGTTTCAGAGCTTATGTGTCTGATTTTGATGACGTGTCATCATTTAATTTTTGCCACGTGTGTAAATTGAAATTTTAAAAAATCAAAAAATTGATTTTGCAAATTAAAAGAAAGGGACTCACGTGATCCTTCTCATACTCTCACAAATTTCCCACCACACCCCCCTCATCTACTCCCCTGGCTTCTCATCGCAAATCCATTTTTGTTCTTCTCCTCCCAATCGAAACCCTAATTACGGTTATCCCTTTTTGTTCTTCTCCTCCCAACTGAAACCCTAAACAAAACGAAACCTTAATTTCATCCATAATCAATATCCTGTTTTGTTTCATGAATTACTCAGTCTTTCGTATCTCTTGAATAAACTTTTAAGTTAAGAAAGAAAGGGGTATTGCTAAGTAGGTATTGACAAAAGATAGGGGGCAAAAGTACAATTAAGCCTTTTTTTTTTTGGAGTCTACGTCCGTGATTATGTACTATGGAGTACTTTGATTGCAAGAATTCGGCCACTAAGACGATGTTAATTTTTCCCTTAAAAAAAGACGATGTTAATTTTTGGGGAACTTCTACGGTACACGTCACAAAAAAAGGTGTACCGATACTCTTGCTTCATAAATTTATAAATTAACGATTATTTTATGAAATAAAGAGCTATTTGTCAATGTTTATATTTTAGAAAACATTATTTCATAAGAAAAAAACATCATTTCATTGTTTATAAGAATCATATTAAATTTTTAACATTTTCTCAAAAAATAATCAATATTCTTTGTTATGAGTAATAAAAATTCAATAAAAGTATATTTTATTTCGTCGACGCTTTTGGTAAATAAGATTTAATTATTATAATTGTCAATGATAGAAAATAATTCTTTTTCTTTAAAAATAGAACTCATTTAATTATTAATTTAACAATTTGGTATATCGAAACACTCACATTTTTAGGTGTACCATAGAATTTGCTAATTTTTGTGTGTATATAAAAATTTAGATGAGTTTGGTGGTGAGAGAAAACCCATTTTTAAGAAATAAAAAACAATAAAATGGATTTTCTTTATAAAAAAAAAAAATCAAATGGATTTTCTTTTTCAATGGGTTTCTTCGGCATGAAGTAATCTTATTAGAAATGTGCCGATATTAAGTATGAATATATTTCTCTTGGTTAGAGTCATGGGCGGATCCAATGCAGGCTTAGTGTGGTTTCAGTCACGCCAAATTTTCCCCTATAAATAGTGTCCCCAATTTTTTCCTGTAAATTTTAAGAATGAAGGATGTCTAGCAGAACAAGTGAAGAATAAAAGAATTTCTTAAACTGATCCGATCGAGATGTCAACTTTTCCATCATCGTCCAATTCTTCTAGTGGATTAAACGAGACATACCAACAACCAACTTAAGTGTTCAAATTTAAAAATTCAATCTACTTTGTCTAAAATAGTGAATTAAACAAGATTGATCCAACGGTCTCAACATGTTTTATCATCCTTCTATTAGATCTAATGTGTGTTTGTTATAAGTGGTATTTTTTTTATCAACTGAATTAACTCTTTTTTACCACTACAAACACAATTCAACTTGTATAAGTGGTGTTCCTGTCATTTTTTTCCAACCTAAAATCAAGGAATATGATCATCTTTATTAAATGCACACTTTTGGTGTAAACTGAGTATCCTTCGCGCGCGACTTATGGAGACTAATCCATCGAGCTTTGTGGGAAATAAATGAGCAGCAAACTCTCCCTAAAAGTTTTAATGATGATGCATGCTTAAGGTTGGATTCAAACTCTGAACCTTGGTTAAACTAAAAGAGACTCGTGTCATTTCATCTAAGTGTTGTTGGATATTATTAAATGGACACTTCAAGCTGAAGAGATAGACAAAAAAATATATAATAATATTATTATACTCAATGTGTCTATTTCTCTCTAAATATATTATACTCAGTGTGTTTATTTCTCTTTAAATAAACATCTTTTCATCAAACGGAGATGATCTCAGTCACAAAATTAACAATATTCATTATCTGCATTTTGCAGGATTCATTGATCAAATCCCTAAATATAAACTCAATTATTCAAAAAAAAAAAAAATCCCTAAATATAAATATAAAAATTGCAAATTTACATCAAACATGGTCATGAAAGGACACTTCATTTTTATTTATATTTTTTACAAAAGAAAGGACACTTCATCTTTGCCTATAAAAGCTCATTCAAATATCTAAACCTTCAGCCATCCCATCCCATTGATATTGTTCCTCAAACTACGATATATACACATATATGGCTACTATTTCTGTAATCCCATATTCCTTCCTCATTCTCATAATCCTTTTCACATCTAAAGTAAACGCAGATAACAATTTCAGCTCCTTATGTGGCAAATATAATGATAGAGGCGACTACATAACCGGTAGTACCTACCATAACAACCTCAAAATCGCTTTCATATACCTCACTTTCAACTCAAAAGTTAACTACGGTTTCTACAATACAAATTACGGCCAAAACGACGACAAAGTAAATCTCATTGGAATATGTAGAGGAGACATTAATCCTGAAGATTGTCGCAAATGTCTCGTTAGTTCAAAATCCTATCTAACAGAAGCATGTCCAAACAAAAAAGAAGCAATTGGATGGTACGAGGCTGATCAAAAATGCATGTTGCGTTATTCAGACCGTTCAATATTAGGCCTCAGCGAAATGTGGCCTGCTATATGTTGGAGAAATATGAACAATGCAACTTTGGCAGATCAATTCAATAGTGTGATGAAAAAATTGTTGAATGATTTAAAAAACAAGGCTATAAATGGTGACTCACATCGTAAGTATGCTGCAGGAACTTTGCCAGGTCCTAGTAGTGATCAAACAATATATGGTCTCGTTCAGTGTACACCTGATTTGTCAGTTTCACAGTGTGATGACTGTTTGAATGAATCTATTGCTGAAGTCCCAATATATTGTACCGACAAGATTGGTTGTAGAATTTTTAGAGCAAGCTGTAATTTGAGGTTTGAAACTTACCGATTCTATCAAACCTAAAGCAAAATCGGCTTCACACATCGCTCATGATTCCCAACACTTTTCTTCAAGTAGGTGAGAAGTCTCATATTCTTCCAACTCTTTTTAAACTTTATCTTTATTTTAAGTAAATTACACACTTCTCTCTTAAAAAAAGTTTAAATTACACTTAAAAAATACAATCTCATTTCTTGAGAAGTAAAAATTTATAGTAAACTATATTCTCCCCTCTAGAGATATTTAAATTACAATACTGACCTCTAAAAGTTAGTATGTCATATTTTATTGGATTGAGTAATTTTTCAAAAGATTTTAATTTTATTTTGTATTGTTTCATATTTTCTAAAAAAGTTTAAAACTATATGTTAATGATATTATGAATCAAAAATAAAGAAAAATATGTATTTGAATTTTGATAAAATTAAAATGAACTTGCAATACCACTTTTCTTCATACTTTGTGCATTAGATTTTCTACAATAGACTAAATAAAGAAATATATATATATATAAAGGAGAGAAATGGAAATTTTAACATAAGAATGCATAGAGAAATGTAATTCAAGCTCCTCTTTGAGGAGGATAGTGTATTTTTTTAGGGAAATGTTAAGGAGTATCTTCATGGCACTCTTTAAAACCTTTAAATGGTAACTTTTTATGAAAATATTTGTAATTAGTGCATTGGAAATCAAAATGTTTGACTTTTTTTATAAAATAATTTCTTTTGGATCCTTAAAAAGTGTATCGGAGACACTCGTTAATAAAACTTTTTTTTAATATGTTTTACATAAGAGGTGATGCGAGTATATATTTTGACATAAAAATGGAGGGTAATTTAAACATCTCTTAAGAAAGAGGGCTGAATTTATTTATTTATTAATTTGTGATTTAGGCTTTTCTCAATATATCCTCTTCCGTTTTTTGTCAAAATATATCCTCTTCCGTTTATTATTGTTGGGCATGAATCTGTGGATAATTGGGGTGACCATAATAAATAGGCTATGATATAAATGTGTCTCTCTTTAACCAACTCTTGCCATGTCTTATATTTATTTTCGGTTCAATTGGGACTTAAGTTTTCTTACTAATCAAAATGAAATCTCAATATCTAAGTTAATTTTGTAGGTTTATAATTCACCATGTTTTATAATTGTCCTTAGTCGTTTAATTAGATATCTCATCCGAGATTGATGATTTTTTTCTTTTTCAGATAAAGGAAACACATCAAGAACTATTATTGCTATAGTATAGTAGTCATGTTGCTTCTGCTTTTGTTATTCTGTATATGTTTATCAGTGTATTTGAGAATAAGGATAACCAATGAAACTTTAAAAGTATTGTTTGTAATAAGCACATCTGCTTCATTAGGAGAAACTTGTCGTATACGTTGCAACAAGTTTATTGTTGATGTCATAGTTTTAAAAATCAGCTCGGATCGGCTGATCGAACTGGTCCGACCGTGAACCCGTGGGGTATTCGGTTCGGTTTGCACAATGGATCGGCTGTGCAGTTAAACCGTTGCAAACCGGTGACCCAGCGGTTTTTTGTAAACCAGCTGATCAACGCTCTTAGTTGACCGCGGTTCCACTTATTTATTTAAAAAAAATTGAAATTTGGCATGAGTGAGACTTGAACTCAGGAGGACTATCAACCAAGACAATTAATAAGGCATTAACCACCGCGCCACCTCCAGATATGTGGTAAAGTCTACTTTTTATTCATTATATTCAATACATTCACGTTTAGAAGCAACAACAAATTCCAACAGCCTTTTTTTTACAGTATTTTTTTTTTAAAGCCAGTACACTTTTTTATTCTGGATAAATTGAAGCCGGTACACTCATCATGTATGTTTCAATCTTTTTTGACTAAATGTATGCTTCAAATTGTTAATTTATTTTGATTAAAAAAACGTTGTTATTTTTTTTTATTTTTTGATATAAAAAAAAACATTCCACTTTAATAACAAAAACCACCAAGTCATTGTTCACAACCATTAGGTCATAACTCAAATTTTTTGAGTTGTGACTGTGTTTTGAATTTGAGCAATTAACCTATAAAATCATTATTGTTTGATATTTATTTTTATTTTACGTGTGTCATTTTTCTGTTTTTAAAGTGACTGAGTCACCGATTTAATCTGATTAAATAATTGTATAAATTTAATCTTAAGACCGAGTTATTTAACCGAGTCATCTGAGTTGATCCGGTTTAGTCATGCGGTTCGACCAATGGCCCAATGGTTCAACCATTGACTCAGTGACTCAATACCCCTGCCAAGTCGATGCCCGAGCCGAGTTTTAAAACTATGGTTGATGTAGTCTTTGATGTGAATGTTCTAGCTTAAATAAGCATACTCCTATACTATTAGGTTGGTCTACCATAAATGATTGATGGAAATGGATTCTCTCAATTAAAAACAAAAACAAAAAAAACAAAACTTGAGAAAATAATGTAAAGATCTTGATTATTGATCTTCACATTAGCAATGGTCAAGATCAATAAAAAAATATTGACCATTGATAATAATGATAGATAACTAAATGAAGCACCAATGAAAACTTTCATCGGTGCTTCATCTTGTTATCTATCAAACCACGTTTAGAAAACGATATATACATGACTGAAAAGAAGAAGAAAAAAACATAAATAAAGGAACTACTAACACCTAAGTTTTTGCTACTACACCCAGTCCTTCGGAAAAAAATTGTATGTATTGTCAATTTAGTCTTTAAAGTATCATTATCTAAAGGTGTATTCTCTAAGATATCACTTTTTTGGCTGAATGTTTAAGATATCACATTTACATTTTCTCATTTGTTACTCCACATTATTATCTGCAATAGGACATTTTAAAATTTTCAATCAGTTAATATATAAACTCCCTTTTATTCAAAAATATATGTGTGCTAACACCCTAATATACTACTCCATACTCTAGTAAAGGGAGAAAGGAAAGAATAAGAAGTTAGAATAAAAATAAAAGGAAGCAATAGTAGCAGAAAGTGGGAGGTGGAAATAAATTATACATATCCAGACCCTGACATAATCATAAAAATATCCACACCATATGTACCTTTGAAGATCTTGTCTTGACACATTTTTGAATCAAGCAAAAGGTTCTCTATAACTAGGTGGATATGGATGGATCTGTCATATAAACACCAAGGGTCGGAAGAAAAACTGAAAAAACACTTTTCAATAAGCCAATGACCATCTTCTAATTTCACTCTGCTGCATTTTCATCACTATCATTTCCTTCGTTTCTAATATCCGGCAACGTGTCAAGATCAGTTCGAGCCTTTGCCATATCCTCATGTATGTTTTGAGTATCCGAAGAATCAATAGTGTCGTGTTCAATTGAATCTAAAATTTCAGTGACAGAGGAAGTGTCTGATTTTTCATCGGTTTCACTTGTTTGAGTATCACCCTTGAACATCTCATCCTCGGTAGCGTCAATATTCTGAGTTTCATTTGCTTCACTAGTTTCAGTGCTACCTTTGGATTTGTCACTTTCCGTGGCATCAGAGCTCGCGTTTCTATTCAAATTACTAGATACGTTATCAGTTACATTTGAAGCTACAAATCTGATTGTCTTCTCTAATGCACTAGCCCCAAGAGTCGAAGATTCTTCATGAGCTGCAACTCTACTTTCAGGTTTAACAGAAACAATTGAATCATTACCAGGTAGGTTTCCTTCAGAAATTTTACTGCTACTCTGCTCTAATCCCTCTGTTTGCTTTATATCTCCAGTAATTGTTGTATTAACTGTCGCATTTTGAGCATGATCAGACTCAGATAAGATCACCGCTTTAATCTGTTTAGATGAACTTGATGTGTCATCACCAGTGCCTGTCGAGTTACTGCTTGCTTCAGTGATCACTGCTGTCAAATTACTGCTCAAATCCAATTGGCTATCGGGGTTTGTTTTGGCTGTTTCATTAGAAAAACTGTCATTTCCAGTCTCTTTACCAGCAGTTGCATTTGAAGAAATTCCATCTGTCAATTCACCTTCTGTAACCGTCAAATCAGAACCATTTTGACTCCCGTTACTTTCATCAGAATGATTTGTTTCGTTTTCAGGTTTTCTGGTATTTTGTAAGCTTAGATCAGAGTGTTCCAAATTACCTGTTTCAGTGCTAGTTTCATGAGTATCATGTGCCACAGCACTAGAGGCATCATCAGCCTTGTAATGTTCTTCCCGAGCTTCATGATTGTCGTGGTTTTCAACTAAACCCCCCTTTTCCTCATCCTCCTTGTCTTCATTCTCCGTCTCATCATCACCCTCTTCTTCTTTGTCTTTCTCTTCATCCACGACCTCATCATCACGATCATTATCTGCCTCTGATTTCTCGTGATCATTTTCATCTATCTCAACATCTCCTCCTTCATCTTCCACCTCTTCACTTTTGCTTTCATTTTCCTCCTGCTCTTCTGTTCCGTGCTTATTTTCTTCTTCATCCTGTTCTTCTCTCCCTTCATGCACATTGTCTTCACTTTCTTCTTCAGTTTCGTGCTTGTTTCCTTCTTCTCCTTCTTGTTGTTGTTCATCGTGTTCACGTTTATTTTGCATATTGTCTACAATATGTTCATCTTCCTCTTCTTCCTCGTGCTTTTCATTCTTATCTGCTTCAACCTTACCCGGATGAAGGTCCTTTCTACCAAGTTTCAGAATCTGATCCGTCTCAGTTCTAATCGGCAGTTTCGTATCATTTTTATCAAATTCCTTCTTCTTGTCATGATTGTGCTTAACCTGGTAGATCAACCAGAAGCAGACACCAAGCAACAGAATAACTTGAAGAACATGTTTTACCTTGAAGCCTTTAGATCTTTGATTCCTACTAGTTGGATTCCTTTTTATCATGCTTAACTTAGTTAAAAACCCTCAACTCGTCTTCTCCAAATAAAAAGATCAGGACACCTGCTTTGGATAGGAAATTCATTATTAAGGACCTCAAAAATCTATGATCATCAATGTCAAGGTGCAACTAAATTGGAAATACTTATCAACAACCAAATATTATACCACTAAGTAAAGTCGGCTACACGGATCAAACGACACTATAATGTTTTGTCCTATATCATATCTCTAAACTCATTAATCACTAGGAAATATTTATAATGAGTTTAAAATATCCTTAACATTGTACATAGGAAACACCAACCAGAGCACACTAATTGACCTTACAGTACAAAAATGAAACAAAAGGACTAAAAACTACATACAGTAACAGTTTACCGAAAGCGCATAACTTATCAACCGAAAATCGATACTCCCTCCGTCCCATAATAACTGAGCCATTTGCAAAAAAAAAGTGTTCTAAAATAACTGAGCCATTTCAATTTTCAATACAATATTAATTATTTTTTTCTCTTTATAACTCTAATTAATATTACTTTCATCATTCCCAATTCAATATATTCCGCTTTACATTTATGATAGTGGAGAATGCACCAATACTTAACAAGTGCACTTAAAACTATTTTTCTCTCTGCTTCATTTATACATTTTTCTTAATGCGTGTGAAATGAGCTTTTGGCTCGGTTAATCCGGGACGGAGGGAGTACAAATGTAGTAACAAACTAGTCTTTCTCAGGTCTTGAGGTCTTATTCCAATTGAAAAAAACTATGTTCAACAAACCCATTTTAACAACTTATTGTAAAATTCCAACTTTCATACTCAATTTCCATGCAAATGAAACTGTCAATTGATGCTAATACGAAAATCAACCGAAAAAATAGTATAATTGTTCATTTTATAGGGTTTCAGAAAAGCAATCATGACAGAAAGAAACAAAATTCAAAGAAGGTACATAGAAGAAACCACAACCAATCCAACAGGGAAAAAAAGAACCCCAAAAGAAAAAATCAATACAAAAATTGGTGAAAAATAACAAATTTATAACAGATCAATAAAAAGAATAAGTAGAAGCTTATTTTGTATCCTCCCCAGTGAAACCCCATAGCATAGCATAGCATGGTTGAAGAATCATAACTATTTCTTTTTTAAGAAAAAAAAACAAAAAATAGAAAGATATATAGATTGTGTTTATGCATAATTAAGAATAAAGATAGAATCTTTAATAAAAAAATTGATGATACCCATGTTTCATTTCAGAAATGAAAGTAGGAACTAGTAAGTAAACCCTTGTTCGTATGAAATTATTACCTGATAAAAAGGATAGCAGTGAGTAAGAAGAAGCGGTTGAGTATAGTTGAGACGCTGTGTGTGTTTGTGTGTGTGAGAGAGAGAGAGAGAGAGAACTTTTATTAAAACAAAGGTATATGTTTGTTTATGTTGTACAACTGTTTTTCTTTGCTTTGGACTTCGGATGCGATCTATTCTAGACAAGGAGGGAAGGAACCTACCTTGACATTGACCACATTTTTATTTTATTTAACTATATAAGCTTATCCATAAAATAATAATCATATCATATATCAATAATTCAATACAAATTACTCCACCTCCAACTCATTTTAATTTTAACAAATAAAACACAAATTGAACTCTTCTCTATGGTAAAAGTATAGGTCTTTGACCCCAAAATTTTGGGTTCGAGCTCTAGTCTTGTTCTTGTATATAGAGGAGGTAGTGTAAATATTGTTTTTTGAGTCATCTACAAACAAGTACAAATTAACAAGTAAGTGCCCCTCTAAGTCCATCTAAGAATTTGTCAACCAACAAAACAAGTCATTTTAAGATTTTTCCTTTAAAAAAAAGTCATTTTAAGATTTTTTTTTTTTTTTTTTTTTTTTAAAGAAGTCATTTTAAGAGATGAAACGTGTATAGATTAAAAAATTTAGTTAACTTTAGTTTTGTGAATATTCTTCTTTATTTAATAGGTTGATTGAGTATAAATAGTTCTCATTTTTGTAATAGAGTCGTAAATAGTTAAGGTTATTTTGTAAAAGACAGCCACCCTTTGATAACTAAAAAAATAACATTCATTTTTTTGTTAAGAATAACATTAATATTTTAAATTGGGATAATTTTTATTAAAAAAAACTTATATTATGGGATTGCTTGCGGAATTGTATTTTGTTTTCATGCTTTTTTTCTTGATTTTTTTTTTTTATCTTTTGTTTTACTTTATTTTTTTAGGTAATTTTTTTTCTTACTTTCTTTCAAGCATATATATACTCATGGCTCAGAGCAACTAAGAGTACAGTTAGCCCCGACAAAGACAATGATCTCCAGATGGAAGTAATTGTCCGTTTCTTGGTTCATAATTTTTCTCAAAATATTTAAAAGAGGAAAAATTATATGTTCACTATTTTTGTTTTCACGGAAGCCTCATTTTTATATTTAAAAGATGCCTCTAAATTTTCATAGGCATAAGCTCAATATTAGGAACTAGGAGTGTATAGTGCCGGTATCATACTAGTTTCGTTATTCTATGTTTGTTTGGTGAGAACAATTAAGAAATTTCTCATAGAGTCTATACAGAGTTTGCTCTCGCTTTAAATGGGGCCCCGTAAGTGGGCGATGGGATTGGTCCCCTCGGATTAGTCGGTTCTCAGATCGGATACCGAGTTTTAAAAAAAAAAAAATTCCTCATAAAATTAGGAAATGTTAGGCATTCTAGAAATTTTCATTTTCTTATGTGTAAAAGGAAACAATTTTTTTTAACAAGCTAAACATAGCCTAGACAATTAGGAAAGAATTTGTTGTTCAGTTGGATTTCGATTTTTTTATGAAACAATTTTTGTTCAAATTTTACCTACGAAACAAAAGAAATTGATCTTTATAATTTTAGGGTGTCAACACGCATACCTAAAACACTGGCTATAGAAAACAAGTGAAGTTTATATCTTTTTTTGGCATTTTTTTTGTTCATTTAATTAAACTTGCTTTTTTGAACTCTTTTTGTTAATGCTTAAACCATTAGGTTGTTATCTGTCTCTATAAGTCACATTCAAATTAATTTCTAACTCTTAATATTTTTAAAAAGTATATGGCTTTGTCAAACGATTATTAGTTAGATTTCTTTGTTAGTATATATCATGTCAAATAACATAAACGCAACGACCTAATTTGGACTGTTTGATAAAGACAAAGACTAATTTAAAATTTTAATAAAATTGGAGACTAATTTAAGAATGACTTACAAAACGAAAATCATCTTGTTGGTTTATTTGTTTGTACTTTATTTTAAAGCTCCAATATCTTTTCATTCAAAATAGAAATATAAGTAACAATGTAATAAATTGACATAGTGTATTATGTGACGGAACTTCATGACTTAACTAAGTGGTGAAAATCTTATTGGTGTTTTCCTTGTGATCCAACTGTTAAAAAATAAATTAATAATTATGACTTAATTTATATGGAGATAGATCAACTCAAAAGGTTGATTCAATTCATTAAGTGTGAGAAAATAATGACTTAAGCACCACATTTATATTTCAACAAAAAAAAGTACTAAATTTATCTTTTTCTTTTCAACATGGAAGACTCATACTACAATATGTTAAGGGCACTGCTATTTAGAGCGACACGCAACTTCAAGAGCGTTCGTGAATTCAAGGTGGCCGTTTGATCTTCTTTAGCATAAATCAAGGATGGTTGGAAAAAAAGATGATAGCATGATACGGTATCAAGGTAAACAATACAAAGGTGGTTGTGATATTTTCGTTTGGAATTTTGTCGCGATCTATAGCATTATCATGTTAAACTTTTACACTCACGTCGTTTATTGACTTTAATGTGTAAATATTGAAATGGCCTGAGCATGCGTGTGTTTAACAATAAAATTAACCAATCAAACTATGCAAGTAAAACATATTTTAATTTATGTAGTTCAAGTTTACAAAAAATTTCCTTAAAAAAAAAAAAAAAAAAGTTTACAAAATTTTGTATAAATAAAAATCAAACTATATATACCTTATCATGAATGGCCATAAAAAAAATGTATATTATATTATTCGATGGCATACTTGACAAATCTCTAAAAACTTGTTCTTTCGGCCTAAAAATTTTCTGATAAATAGTAGTTTTTATTAACGTCCCTACTAAAGGAGGAAAGGAATAAATCTTTTGAAGCCCTTAGAAAAATGGAAGATTTAAAGCTCAAGTTATATCATGAGCAAGAAAGCAAATTAATCTCATTAGTCAGCTTTTCCTTTTTTGTAAACTTTTCATTTGGAAGAGAGGGAAAGAGCTTTTCTTGAAAATTCTCACAAGTTTGGTATTTCAATGCCCCGTTACAATCAATCCTTTAAAGTAAGTTTCATATCGCATAGGTTGGATCATAATTCAGTGATGAAAATATTCTCAAATTCTTCATTTAGTGTGTTCCTTGGTTTGCATATAACAATTTAAGCAGGTTAATGTTGAAGTGTCTATCAATTCTAATGAAATTATTTATCACTTTATGAGTTAATTAACATTTATCTATGGTGTAATGTGAACTCTTAACAAACCCATATCTACTCTCAACAATAATGATTCCGACAACAAAAGAATCCCTTTGCTTCCTCCGAGAGATATTCGTAAATTTCAAAATTTGTCATCCTTTCATGCAATACCTATAAATAGTTATTTCTTCAATATCAATTGCAAACTACAACCCTTCTTAGACTTGTATTCTTTTGCATGAACCATGAATAACTTCCACACAAAACTTATCTTCTTCTTTGGGTTTGTCTCCTCAATTTTGTTTCATGTTTCAATAGCTTCTATTGTTTCAACAGGTGACTTCAATAAGGACTTCTTTGTGATATGGTCACCCAACCATGTAAACACATCTGATGATGGAAAGACAAGAAGCTTGAAACTTGATCAAGAATCCGGTATTATGAATGTATTTGTATAATGTATCTTAACTACTTGCATGCAATATCTAAGTGCCAACACTTTAGATCAAAGGCGGGTTCCGTGACACTGACACCGATACATGACATTACATTCAAATATTCAATTATTCCATTTTTTAAAATTATTATCATTTATTAGTGTCGTGTCCGGTGTGAATTCATATTCCCGACAGGGATCCTGCATTCACACATTCAGGACATCGTTGACGGTCTAATCCTGATTGTATGGTCCAAAAAATGCAGATTTTAATTTTATAGTTCAAAATACCGAGCTTGAATCTCATCCGTCTGATCCTAATCAAGTGGCCACCAATGTCCCGATTGTGCAAATGCAGGATCTCTTGACTGCAAGAGATCCGGCTCCATGCGGTGTCCATTTTTGTATAAGACATTGCCTCTTAGAAGTGTATTCATTTCTTAATTATGAGTTTGGATTATTGCTTTGCAGGGGCTGGTTTTGCTTCGAACCAAATGTTTTTATTTGGGAAAATTGACATGCAAATCAAACTAGTACCAGGTGATTCTGCAGGCACAGTCCTGGCGTTTTATGTAAGCAATAACCATTTACTTTTATTTTCTGTTTGTTTTTGGATTATAAATGAAAGTATATAGATACAAATCAATTTGGAATTATGTTTCAGCTGACTTCTGATCAGCCCAATAGAGATGAAATAGACTTGGAGTTTCTTGGAAACGTCTCCGGACAGCCATATATTCTTCAAACAAATATTTATGCAGATGGATTCGACAATCGAGAGGAAAGGATTTATCTGTGGTTTGATCCCACAAAAGACTTCCATACTTATTCTGTCTTGTGGAATCTACACCAGATTGTGTAAGAAATCTCTTTATACATTTTATGAACCAACTACTTATCAACAACTTTGAAGCATGAAAGTTGTGCACCCAAACTTTCTCCTACTTCAACAATTTATAAACTATTAATATATAACACATTTTGAGGCTCTAATAAACAAAAACACATTTTGAAACACTAAGCAAAGTAATATAGCTTCACAAAATGAAATTTCCATTTCAATTTTTTTTTTTGCTCATATCGTAAACCTATTGTATTTGTTCAATAACAAATAACAAAAAAAAAATTGAAATGGAAATTTCATTTTGTGAAGTTATATTACTTTGCTTAGTGTTTCAAGATGTGTTTTTGTTTACCAGAGCCTCAAAATGTGTTATATATTAATAGTCTATAAATTGTTGAAGTAGGAGAAAGTTTGGGTGCACAACTTTCATGCTTCATAGTTGTTGATAAGTAGTTGGTTCATAAAATCTTGCTCTTCAACCCTTTGCACTTGTTTAATTTGTTGCTAAAATATCCCATTTAGTGATAACTTGACCAATTGATGAATAATGAATACAGAAGACTCCGGTTATACATGAGTCCATATGAAAATGACGAAGAAAATAAGGATAACTAACCTAACTAACTATTAACCAACATTATCTCTAATATAATTTGCGGGAATTATCTTCAATAAATTATACAGATCAAAATAGCTTGATCAAATCAATGCACATATTTCTATATACAAAGTAGGTTGAGAAGTTGGATGTTGGTAGGCATTAGTTATTAAATTTGAAAATGTTATCAATTTGGTGTTGGGAGAGTTAGTAACATGACTCTTACTAGAAAAATAATTCAATCTTCTATTTTATAGTCGCATAATTGTCTAGTAGCTAAACCTCGTATAAAATCATATATTTCGCTTTTAAGTTATGATTAGTCTTGTAGAAGGTCTAAAGCGCCCACCCCAATAGTAATTACAGAGATTTGTCGTAAAAATTGAAAATATAAACTTTCAAATTAAATGATTTTCTCTCCATCAAGTTTTCTAAATAAGATACATAGTAGATATGAAGATAACAACGTTGCCTTATGCAGGTTCATGGTCGATACGATTCCTATAAGAGTGTATAGAAACCATGCAGACAAAGGAGTAGCATTTCCTAGATGGCAACCAATGAGTCTAAAAGCAACCCTTTGGAATGGTGATAGTTGGGCAACAAGAGGTGGCCAAGATAAAATTGATTGGAAAAATGGACCTTTCATAGCTTCATTCAGAAATTATAAAATTGATGCTTGTGTGTGGAAAGGGAACCCAAGGTTTTGTAGAGCAGCAAGTTCTACCAATTGGTGGAACCAATTCAACTTTAGCTCACTTACATCCATACAAAGGAGGTGGTTCAAATGGGTTAGGAAATACCACATGATTTATGACTATTGCCAAGATAGTGAGAGGTTCCAAAACAATCTTCCTAAGGAATGTTTTCTTCCCAAGTATTGACCACAGAGGATGATTACTTCGATTTATAATATCCCTCTTGCTTTCGTTTTCTTTTATTTTAAATAAGATAAATGTTAAAGTTATTCACAAGTTTAATGACAATAAGATAAAATAGTCTTGTTTGAAAACTCACATACACTAAACTTGTTTCACAACTTCATATTATAAATATATGATATAGATTGGATAAGGATAATATATGATAAAGATAAAATAACACTTTCTTTCTTTTTCATTAGATGCATCTCGAAACAAGTTTTATGATATTGAAGAGTGAACTTAACAACTAAGTGACCGTCTGAGAAATTGAAATAAATTTTATCAAGATCCGTCCTAATCTAATCGGAGGCCCTGCTTTAATATTAAAAATGAGGCCCGAATAAAAAAAACCACAAATCTTTTAAAACAGAACAGAGTATGTTATATAAATACATGAAAGCAATTAAAATATCAAACTGCATATATTTTGTTGGGAAAATGGACAATAGTATAGGTCGTGTTTCTTTCCAAAAAAAAATAGTATAGGTTGTGTCATAGGCTCTACTCCTTGCTCACTTACCTAAAAGTGCTAAAACTAAAATTATTCCAAAAAAAAAAAAAAAAAGTGACAGATGAAAGTTGAACCATGTACATCCCAAAATTGATATATAAAAAACACAATTGTTCTATGAGTAATTCATCTTCCAATAAACACAACTCTACTTATACAAAAAATTAAATACATATATACACACACAGCTCTTGTAACCTCAATCATACACCGAAAAATTCAAACTAGTTTCTACAAAATTTAGTCGTTCTTTTGAAGAGACGTATCGATGGAAAACAATATAAATTTAAAATTACCATATTATCCTCTTCAATGCAAATCATTTAATAAAATTTTAACTAGTTTAATATAAATCTCAAGCCTTTAATCGAATTAACTAAAAGGTACATATGTATGTTAAAGTTTTTTGTGGATAAAAGTTTAGATTAACGGAGACGCACCTCATAGGAAATCACAAAACGAACCGTCAACTAGGGGTGACAAAATGGATGGATTGGATGGATATGGATTTGGATCTTAATGGATGGATCAAAAAAGGTTCATTAGTCCATTACAATCCACTATTTTGTTTTGTTAAAAAAAACCATCCAATCCATCCATTAAATATTATGTTCATCTAATCCATCCATTATTAGATTTTATTGGATGGATAATTCATCCGATCCATAAATCAAAGTGTACTATTTTGTTTGAAGGGGTGTATTATTTATTAAAGAGCTTTTTTTAGTAAATTCAATGCAAATAAATTTTATATAGGCAAGCCCAGTACTTTTTTTTCTTTAGCCCAATAAGGTTTTTGTCATAAGCCCAACATAATTTAAAAATTCAGAAATATTAAATAGTATTAATTAAATAACTTAAAATAATATGGTGGTGATGGTGGCCAACAGGCCGCCGCCGGCGTTGACCACGGTGGCCCTCCAGCGACCCCACGGCGGTGCACAGTGGCAGGCCGGCCATTTTTCCGACGACCGACGGCGGTCTACAACCATCTCACGGTGGTCCACGGCGGAGCTCCAGCGTTGACCACCACCCTTAATAAAATAATATTAAATAATATTTTAATAATATATTTAATTAATAATTTTTAAATATTAAAAAAAAATCTTTTTTTTTCTGTCAGTTTTTTCCTAAATTAATTTTTTAATTAATTTTTTTTATTTTATCAAATATATATTTATTTAAATAAAAAAATTAAATATTATTTGAAGTATTCCATTGGTTTTTTTTCTTTTTTAAAGAGGTGATCCATTAGATTTTAAAAATTAGGTGGATGGACTCAATCCATCCATAGTCTTGAATGGATGGATTTTAAACCAATCCATTAACAAATTTTTTGTTTGGTGGATGGATTTTATAGTGGATGGATTGGATGGATATGGATCTCATGGATCCTATTGCCACCCCTACCGTCAGCCTCAATGATAATTTACAATAAAGCTTACATATAGTGATGCCTTTAACGATGATTGAAATTTTTTAATTGCATGCATCATCATAATGCTAAAATTACCAACGAGAGGTTTGGTCTAACGGAAGAAAATAAATTAGCACATCGCGGCAACTAAAAGATGTATCCACATTTGTGTCTAACATACCTCGAATAAGATTATCTTTAATGGAAATAAATTGTGGAAGACCAAAAAATATGTAAATTATCCAATAAATTTTAATTTATTTTAGCACAAATACTAATTGTTATCCTCTAACTCACTTTTTTTACACTTGATCATGATTTTGAAACTCCCAACTGATGATTAAAAAATGATGAGGGAATGAAACAGATTCATATTAGACTTAAAAAGATTAAATAAAATTTTGAAGGGGTATGGAAATATAGATAAATAAGATGCCCTTTATTCGAATAATAAATAATACAACACAGTACAATTTCAACTTACAACTAGATAACAAAGAAAATGAATGACCCAATAACACTAAGATTTAGACATAACCAAGTCACATACATGAAACTAGGTTAAGCATGTGTGCTTCAATTCAAATTAATTTAAAAACACCATAACACAAAAATAAATTAACAAGGGCATCTTAAGGTGGATCTAAGGGCTCGGACCAAAAGAATCTGGAGGGTCCATATCCACCTCCTCCCCTCATATTGTTGAAACCAAACAAATGAGGTTACAACATGGGGTGGAAAAATTGTGCTGGAAACATTTGAGTTTGCGGAGGATTTGGTTGATGATCGAGAGGCATGTTAGAGGATGAACCATTTCCAACAAAAAATGGAAAGGTTTGAGTAGGAGCGCCCTGGATTACAAGCCTATAAGCATGATATGCAACAAGTTTCGAAAGTGCCTCCAAAGCCTTTTTGAAAAATTCAAGTTCCCTATTCATCCCATCAACAGGACCAGCCCACCAAAATTGAGTCTCGGTCGCCTTGTGCAAGTGTCTCAGCTCTTCAGAACGTTTCTTCTCATTGTTCAGTAGCTGGTTGATCTGAGTCAACTGAGTATTGAGCCCGCGCATGTTGGCGCTACGGTGAGCCCCCATAAATTGCATGGTACCATTGTTTTGGTGTAGGACTCGAGAGCGATAACGATCTATGACCGTATCAACATTGGGTTGGCCAGATGAAAATACCTTCTCTCCAGGTGAGAAAACAACGAGAGCAACATTTGTACCACAGATGGTACAAAGCTCACTGGCTTTCTTGAAGAGTCCACTACGGCACTTCGAGAAAGTCACTTGCAAGTTGCTCTCGTTGCTCATTTTTTTCATCTCAATCTTTTCGCGACCTCGGCTTTACCTTCCACTTGACATGGTTTAAGCAGAAAAAGAGAGAAAAGAAAAGGGTGGGTGAGTGTGTTTGTAAATTTAGACTAAGAAATGGTACATAAGAATTGGACGTGAAGGAGTCATTTTATAGACAAATTTTGTGAACATATTTCGGCTCAAATTTTGTGAATGTATTTTCAAGACGCGATTCTTTTTCAAACGTTGTAACTTTTCATTACAATAAAATATTCACTGGATTGAGAGAGTTTCCACAAATCTCTTTTTAAATGGCTTATATGGAAGATAATTCATTGTTAAAAAAATTGTTCTTTTTCCAATTATATATATCTTTGCTTATTCAGCAATTGTTAGATAAATTCTACCTGGATAATTTCAAGAATTTGAAATAATTATGTTCATATTATTTTATATATTTTAAAATTAATAAGAAAGTCTAGTACAATGTTTTTTTTAGGGAAAAGTCTAGTACAATGTTAAAAATGGTGATGCTCTACATTGTTGAAAAATCCTTTGTAGTTTGTCTTTTTGTAATTGGCGTAATAATAAAAAAGGCAATATAGTAAGTGATGCGATAAATATGAATTGTCGAACATTTAAAATTATTATTTAAGATTATAAAATAAAAATGTTTCGCAAGATGGAAAATATTATATAGTTATTATGAATTTTCTAAAAAATGAATTCAAATCATTTAATTTTTAATATCAATTCAGCGGCCAACTGTAATATACGAATCGGGATTATTAATTTTGTTTGTTATATTTTTTAAAATAGAAATTTTTTTATTGATATCACATGAGATTCGAACGACAAAAGGACAAAAAATAACCCAGAGAAAGACCACTATTAGGTTATTGAAGGTAACGCGCGGTAGATGAGTAAAAAAAATTTAAAACGACAAAATTAAGAAGATCACCATGTATATAATCAGTATCAAAGGTTTCTCCAACAATATACAAGAAATGAACAAAATGGTAAGGGGACCTAGTGATATTCATGCTTGGTAGATATTGAACCTTAGTGTTATACTGAAAGTTGAGTTTGAAATTGTGTATAGTAGTTCTGTAACTACCCCTAATCGACCCTTTTATACACATGGACCGCCAATATTATATTATGGGCTTGTCGTCCCTCAATAAAGGCTTGTCGACCCTTCGGGGGGCGCCTTTGGCCTTAGAAGGCGTAAACTACCTTTCGCAACTTTTAGAAACTTCTAGAACGCTCGCCCGCTATCATGGAAACAAAGTCAATTAGGGCCCAAGACATTAAAATATAAGCCCAAATAGACTATAAATATCTCTCTTGAGAGCATTCTCAAGGCATGACCTAAACATATATTAAACTCTAGTTTTAGATATCGTACTCACCGCCAGTACAGTTGGTACCACCGTGGGACCTCAGTAAAACTAACCTAAGTTGCACTCATCAAACAAAAACCCCTCAGGTTGTCTCCAAACGATAGCCCCGAAAAATGATTCTCAACAATGGCGGATTTTCATGGGAGCCCATGGTAGCCATGGCTTCCCCTAGATATTTTATAAATATTATATTAGGTGTAATATATTAAAATATTTGACTATGTCATAGTGGAAAAAGGATATGTATTGCAACATGAGGTCGTGAGTTCTAGTCCTAACAACTCATTCTTCTATTATTTTTCTGCATTTTTAATTTTATTCCCAAAAAGGGTCTTGCCAAGACTTAAACTGATGCTCATTAGGTAGCACTCAAGCACAATGAACTACTAAACCACATAAAGATATGTGTCAATCAAATGAAACAACTTAACTATATATTCTACGAATATTTGGCACCCCCAACAAAATAAGTCAAAATCCCAAGCCTCAAGTTTCATCTCTCAACCATGCATCTGATGTTATATTCAGTGAGAAGGATTTCGTCGAAACCAACAACACCGAAGTTCCTCATTCTGCATTATGAATCCAATCACATCCGAATGAATTGTTCAATCAGGCTTTGCGTTCCTTTATTATTTAATTACACATATATTTCTCCCATGTAATAGAATCAAAGCATAAAACAAGTTTAGTGAGTTGTGCACCAACTGTGTTCGTAATTGAATTGTCGCCTTTTTCACTCTTTATTCTATTTTCTTGTCGAACCGTCTTTAATTTAAAATTAATTAATAGATGGAAGCACTAATTAAAATTAAGTATTATACCAGCTTGCATAATTGTTAACTAAAACCATTAAATTCATTTCTATTATTCGGCCGATGTGTTTCAACAAAAACCATTACAATCGTTTCATATTAAAATCATTCCATAATTAGTTGTTGCAATGTTCATTACGGTTATGTAAATTTGTCAGCCTCAATGAGAATTTACAATAAAGCTTACATTTAGTGAAGCATTTAACAATGATTTAAATTTTTTAATTACATGCATCATCATAATGCTAAAATTACCAACGAGAGGTTTGGTCTAACGGAAGAAATTAAATTAGCACATCGTGGCAGCTAAAAGATGTATTCACATTTGTGTCTAACATACCTCAAATAGGATTATCTTCAGTGGAAATGAATTATGGAAAACCCAAATATATGTAAATTATCCCATAACTTTTAATTGATTTTGGCAAAAATACTAATTGTCGTCCTCTGACCCACTTTCTTTACACTTGATCATGATTTTGACACTCCCAACTGATGGTAAAAAAATGATGAGGGAATGAAACAGATTCATAGTGGACTTAAAAAGATTAATTAAAATTTTGAAGCGATATGGAAATATATATATATATATATATATATATAAGATGCCCTTTATTCAAATAATAAATAGTACAACACAAGTACAATTTCAACTTCAAACTAGATAACAAAGACACCCAATAACACTAAGACTCAGTCCTAACCAAGTCACATACATGAAACTAGGTTAAGCATGTGTGCTTGAAATTAATTTAAAACAAAATGAAACATAAAAACACAAAAATAATTAACACGGACATCTTAAGATGGATCTAAGGGCTCAAATCAAAAGAACTCGGAGGGTCCATATCCACCCCGTCCCCCCATATTGTTGAAGCCAAACAAATGAGGTTGCAACATAGGATTCTGAAAAAACTGTGCTGGAAATTTTTGAGTTTGCGGAGGATTTGGTTGATGATGGAGAGGCATGTTAAAGGATAAACCATTTCCAACAAAAAATGGAAAGGTTTGAATAGGAGCACCCTGGATAACAAGCCTATCAGCATGATATGCAACAAGTTTCTTAGTCTCCTCCAAAGCCTTTTTGAAAAATTCAAGTTGGGCCCTATTCATCCCATCAACAGGACCAGCCCACCAAAATTGACTCTCGGTCGCCTTGCGCAAGTTGCTCAGCTCTTTAGCACGTTTCTTCTCCATGTCTAGTAGCTGGTTAATCTGAGCCAGCTGAGTATTGAGCTCGTGCACGTTGGCACTACGGTGAGCCTCAATGAATTGCATGGTACCATTGTTTTGGGGTGGGACACGAGAGAGATAACGATCTATGACCGTATCAACATTAGGTTGGCCAAATGAAAATACCTTCTCTCCAGGTGAGAAAACAACGAGAGCAACATCTGCACCACAGAGAGTGCAAAGCTCACTGGCTTTCTTGAAGAGCCCGCTACGGCGCTTCGAGAAAGTCACTTGCAAGTTGCTCTCGTTGCTCATTTTTTTCATCTCAGTCTTTTGGCGACCTCGGCTTTTCCTTCCACTCGACATGGTTGAAGCACAAAAAGAGGGGAAAGAAAAGGGTGGGTGAGTGTGTTTGTAAATTTAGTCTAAGAAATGGTACATTAGAATTGGGTGTGAAGGACTTATTTTATAGACCAATTTTGTGACTATATTTCCGCTCAAATTTTGTGAATATATTTTCAAGACGCGGTTCTTTTTCAAACGTTGTGACTTTTCATTACAATAAAATATTTACTGGATTGGGAGATTATCATCAAATCTCTTTTTACAAGCTTATATGGAAGATAATTCATTGTTAAAAAAATTGTTCATTTTCCAATTATATACATCTTTGCTTATTCAGCAATTGTTAGATAAATTGTACCTGGATAATTCCAAGAATTTGAAATAACTATGTTCATATTATTTTATATATTTTAAAATTAAAAGGAAAGTCTATTACAATGTTAAAAATGGTAATGTTCTACATAGTTGAAGTATCCATTGCAGTCTGTCTTTTTTTACTTGACGTAAAAATAAAAAAGGCATTATACTAAGTGATGCGATAAATATGAATTGTCGAACATTTAAAATTATTATTGAAGTTTATAAAATAAAAATGTTTCGCGAGATGGAAAATATTATATAGTTATTATGAATTTTCTAGAAAATGAATTCAAATCATTTAATTTTTAATATCAAATCATCGGCCAACTGTAGCATATGAATCGTGATTATTATTATTTTTGTTATATTTTTAAAAATGGAAAAAATATTATTGATATTGCATGAGATTCGAACGACAAAAGGACAAAAAATAACTCTGAAAAGGACCACTATTAGGTTATTGAAGGTAATGCGCGATAGAAGAGTAAAAAAATTTAAAACAACAAAATTAAGAATATCACCAGGTAGATAATCAGTTTCAAAGGTTCCTCCAACAATATACGAGATATGAACAAAATGGTAAGGGGACCTAGTGATATTCATGCTTGGTAAATATTGAACCTTAGTGCTATACTGAAAATTGAGTTTGAAATTGTGTCTAGTAATTCTAACTACGCCCATTGTCAACACATTACAAAGTTGGGGTGAGTTTTCATTCAACCCCAATCAACCTTTTTATAGGCATGGACCGCCAATATTATATTTAGGGCTTGTTGTCCCTCAATAAATGCTTTCCGACCCTTCGGGGTGCGCCTTTGGCCTTAGAAGACGTAAACCACCTTTCCCAACTTCTAGAACGCTCACCTACTATCTTGGGGCCTAAGTTACTTAGGGCCCAAGACACAAAGATATAAGCTAAAAGAGGCTATAAATACCCCTCTGAAGAGCATTCTCAAGTCATGACCTAAACATATACTAAACTCTAGTTTTAGATATCGTACTCACCGCCAGTACAGTTGGTGCCACCGTGGGGCCTCAATAAAACTAACCTGGGATGTACTCATCAAACAAAAACCCCTCCGGCTGTCTCCAAACGATGGTCCCGAAAAATGATTCCCAATAGTGGCGAATCTTCATGAAGCCCAAGATATTTTATAAATATTATATTAGGTGTAGTTTATTAAAATACTTGATTGTGTCACAGTGGAAAAGAGATATGTTTTGCAACATGAGGTTGTGAGTTCTAGTCCTACCGGCTCTTTCTTCTATTATTTTTCTGCATTTTTAATTTTATTCCCAAAAAGGGAAGGGGTCTTGCCAGGACTTGAACCGATGATCATTAGGTGGCACTCAAGCACGATGATCCGCTAAACAACATAACAAAATGTGTCAATCAAATGAAACAACTTAACTATATATACTACGAATATTTGGCACCCCAACAAAATAAGTCAAAATCCGCCATTGACCCAAGCCTCAAGTTTCATCTCCCAACCATGCATCTGATGTTGTATTCAGCGAGAAGGATTCCGTCGAAACCACCAACACCGAAGTTCCTCGTTCTGCGTCAAGAATTCGATCACATCCGAATGAATTTTTCAATCAGGCTTTTTGTTCCTTTATTATTTAATTAAGCATATATTTCCCCCATGGAATAGAATAAAAGCATAAAAATAAGTTTAGTGAGTTGTGCACCAACTGCATTCGTAATTGAATTGTCGCATTTTTCACTCTTGTTCTATTTTCTTGTCGAACCGTCTCTAATTTGAAATTAATTAATATAGAAGCACAAATTTAATTGAGTATTATACCAGCCTGCATAATTGTTAACTAAAGCCATTAAAGTCATTGTTATTGTTCGGACGGTGTGTTTCAACAAAAACCATTACAATCGTTTCATATTAAAATCATTATGTAATTGGTTGTTGCAATGGTCATTACAGTTATTTAACTTTGGTTTGTACATTCATAACACTTTGAGGTTAAAATTTAGATTTGAAAATAAGATAGCGGGAGATCTATTTTGATGTTAAGAGAATTAAGTGAGCGAGTTGGTTCAAATTTAGTAGAAGAGGAGTAGAAAATAAGACAGCACCCAAGTTAGTCCCAAATTAAGAGAAGGAGTATGAAATAAAAGAATTAAGTGATCGAGTTAGTTCTGATGTAGTAGGAGAATGAAGAAGGAATAGGAAGAGGAGCAGAAAATATGGGTGAGTTGGTAGAGGAATGACAAAGAGTCGTCAGTTTCAACTAAAATATGATTAAATATGATTAAGACTCCTTTCTTTATGATACTAATTACTTTGGACGTGTGGAAGTATTGTTATATTTCAGATAAATCAAGCTTGGGATGCAAACAAGCCCACCAAGGGCGAGATTAACAAAAGGAGATAACTCACCAAACAACACGCCAGAATTTAAATGTGAAAGTAAATGCATATGGAAACAACTATCCCGTCATTAAGAACAGGAATATAAAGCACGGAGTTATCCTATCCTTTGTTGACCTTTGAGGTTTGTTTTGCAGGTTTTTAACGAGGTGCCCTACTCTCTAAAAAAAATTGCAAAAAAAGAACCAGAAGGAAACACCCTTCCAAGAAAGAAATCACTGGTCGTCATCATGTATCCTCCGAAAGAAAAGAGTGTCGCCCAAAACCTCCCCAAGTAGGAGGCGGCTAACTTTTCACCTAAAACCTCCCTAAGTGGGAGGCGGTTAATATTCTGCCTAATGCCTTTCCTATGAGAAGGGGTGGCCCATGTGTTGCCTAAAGTTTTTCCCAATGGGAAGGGTGGCTAACATTCCGCCTAAAGCCTCTTCTATGAGGAGGGGTGGCCCATACGTTGCTTAAAGCCTTTCTAAAGTGGAAAGGTGGCTGAAATAACAAGACGAAAGTTCTGTCAAATAAAAGAGATACAGCGAAGAATCATGCTTCCACGAAACAAGTTAAAATATTCTCTCCGAGCACTCAAGTAAAAATAGAATCTAGGCAAAAATCTAGCTCGCTACTCATTGGAACTGCCACAAAACAGAACAAGTAAAATGGACGGAGTCAAAAATACGACATACGCACGAAAGCATAATCAAATAAATAAGAGAAGCATAAGTTCCATAAGGTAAACAGAGACATCACGAAAAAGCAACACACCCAATACTAATGAAAATCACTTTGTGTTGTCCAAAGGTTGGTGATTGGGGGGGCTTTGGGCCGCCAAGTTTATATTAAGGGCTTGTCAGCCCTCAATAAAGGCTTGTCGACCCTTCGGGGCGCGCCTTTGGCCTTAGAAGGCGTAAACCGCCTTTCCCAGCTTCTAGAAACTTCTAGAACACTCGCCTACTATCTTGGGGCCTAAGTTACTTAAGGCCCAAGCCACGAAAATATAAGCCCAAATAGGTTGTAAATACCCCTTTGAGATAATTTTCAAGGCGTGACCTAAACATATATTAAACCCTAGTTTTAGATATTGTACTCACCTCCAGTACAAGGCATAACATAGGATAAAGGTTGAATATAAAAGACTAAAATTAGGGTTTGATTTGGGGAGGGGGGATTTTCAAAATCAAATCAAAATTCAAATTTTACCTCAGAATTTCGTTTACATCCCTCTGATGGATATTAAATGCACCACTTTTTCCTTAATGCATTTAATGTTGTTGATGGATATTTTGAAAAGTGGTGCGTTTAGGTTATTGAGCTAACCAACATTTGGGCCTTATTTCAAAAAGGCTTTTGTTTTTTTCGTGTAAAAAGGGTTATATTATTTGATTTCTTGGAGGGAAATCAACCAATTCAAAATTTGTTCATCAAAATGATTTTTCATGATTTTCAAATTGAAAAATTTATGAAAGTGATGTCTTATGCTGCCAATTGCTAACTTAGCTGATAAAATGTACTTTGTAAAAATGATGATTTGACAATAGAAGGTTTAAAGCTTGATACATAAGTTAAGTGGTCTTAAAATGAAGGCATGTTTATTAAGATTAAGATAATATATATATATATATATATATATATATATATATATTCTTATTAAAAACCAACCATTAATTTAGAATTTGTTTTACGAGGGTGGGGGAAGGATGTGAGGCTTGGCAGTAGCGTAGGAGGTTGTGGGTTTGGGAGGAGGATCTTTTAGAGGAGTGTAGGTTGTTACTTCTTAATGTTTCTTTGCATCCTCTTTCTTTTGATGTGTGGCAGTGGTTACCGGATCCATCAAGCGGTTACTCTGTTCATTCTGTGTATGCTATGCTCACAACTCAGGAGGTTCCCCAGGTTACTCAGGATGTCAATTTAATTTGGCATAAACAGGTTCCCCTAAAGGTATCAGTCTTTGCTTGGCGGCTGCTCCGTGATCGCCTTCATACAAAATCTAATTTGGCATTACGTGGTGTTATTAATGTGGAGGCTTCTATGTGTGTTTCGGGGTGTGGCTAGGTGGAGGATGCTCGTAATTTGTTTCTTTCATGCTCTTGCTTTGGGTCACTGTGGCCTTTAGTGCGGTCGTGGATTGGTTTTGATGGTGTTGACCATCAAGAAATTTCTGATCACTTTATTCAGTTTACTCACTATACAGGTGTTATGAAATCAAGGCAGTCTTTTCGATCAGCTTATTTGGCTTCTGATCGTTTGGATCATATGGAATGAAAGAAATGCTAGATTATTTAAACAAAAAGAGTCACCTATAGATCAGCTACTAGACAAAGTAAAGAATTATTCTTTGTGGTGGTTGAAAGCCAAAAAGGCTTGTTTTGTATTTGTTGATCATATGTGGTGGTATAGTCCTATGTCGTGTTTAGGCGTTGGATAGGCTCTATTATAGTTTGTGTGAACTGCATTTTTTTGGTGGTTTCTTAGCACACCTTGTGCTAAAGAGATCACTCTTGCAATGTTAATATAATCCATTTTTACTTGTTAAAAAAAAAGTGATTGATCTAGAATCTTCGATAGAGAGAAACCATAGGATCTGAGAAAGAACGATTTATTGAAGGAAAAAAAAAGAACGAGTGATTATCAGCAATTTCAGGAGATAACAAAGCAATGAAAAATTGTTTGATAAACTAAACTATTATTTCTTACAAAAAGAAAAAACTCATGTCAATTTTTTAATTTACTTCAATCAAAACTATTTTGATAAAATGGAATCTAAATATTTGGGCAATATGTAATATTTAATACAATTGATTTACGATCTTACTAGAGAAAAGTTGTAGGGTCTTTTTTCATTTTGAGGCGAAATTGTAGGATCTTTTTTCATTTAGAAAGCATGATTGGAGTGTGGGGTTCGAACCCCTGACCTTGTATATATTATGTATTGTCCTTATCAACCGAGTTAAGTTTACGTAGACTTAGAAAGCATGATTTATTCACCTAGAAAAAACACGATTTATTAATTAATAAAAAAAATTAGAAACTAGAAAGAACGATTGATTAGTCAGCAATTCTAGTCTAGGAAAAAGCAATCAAAAATTGTTTTGATAAACTAATCTATTTCTTGCCTAATAAAATCTCATGTCAATTTTTTAATTTACGTACAATTAAAACTATCTTGATAAAAATGGAATCTAAATATTTAGGCAATATGTAAGATTTAATACTTAGTTGATATACAATCTTAGATTAGGGAGAAATTGTAGGATCTTATTTTATACCAACGCGGTCCTTTGCCTTTAAATAAATCCTTTTCAAGTCATTTCTTCTCACTAAAAAAATCAGAGTAATTTCACCATGAATATGGATAACCAAAGAAAGAAAACCACAGGGCGCAAGAAGATTGAGATCAAAAAGCTTGACAAAGAATCCAACAAACAAGTCACTTTCTCAAAGAGAAGACAAGGTTTGTTCAAAAAAGCAAGTGAACTTTGTGTCTTATGTGATGTTCAAGTAGCTATGATTGTGTTCTCTCCTGCTGACAAACTATTCTGCTTTGGTCAACCCAACACCGACACAATCCTCAATAGCTATATCAAAGGAACCACCGAGTTTGAGGATTCAAAATCAACAGAAAATTCTTCAACCTACGAAAAGTACAATAGACAATATGAGGAGGCATTAAAGATGTTAGAGTTGGAGAAGAAGAAACTAGCTGATGTTGAAATTTTGGCCAAGTTTTTGAAGAAAGGTGATTGGTGGAATGATTCAATTGATGATATGAGTAGTGAAGAGCTTGAACAATTTATGGTGTCCATTTTTGAGTTAAAGAGCAAGCTTCTTAAAAGGGCTGATGAACTTATGATGCCTGTCATATAGTTGAATTGTTCTTTGGATCATGAATAAATTTTTTGTTTTTCTTTTTGTTTATCATAGGTTTTCTATGTTAGATCCAAACCCTGTTGATTCTTGTTTTTTTTTTTTTGTGTGTTTTTCAGTCTGCACTTTGTATAATGCAATAAACATTTTGCTTATTGGTAATTTAATTTGGATCTTTTTTAATCATATCATGGTGATATTTACTTATAAATTATTTTCGAGGATTAAGGATGTGTAATTGAACCTAATATATATTCTTCTCGACATCCCCAACAATGCCAATCTAGAATTGTCTATTACCGGTAAACATAGTAGACATTGGCAGACTAGGGGCATGACAGATTAGCCCAACAAAATTTGTTGCTTAAAGAAAAATGTATTGGTTCAACTCCTATATAAAAAAATAATAGTAATAATGAATAAATAAATAATGTTTGGTTTCAATTTTGAATGATCACAAGTGATGGTTTAATTGATTTTATCATGATTTGATGATTAAAAGAAAAATTGATTTTGCTTGTAGAATTTATTTCTACTTGAAATTAAAATTTGCAGTTTGTCTTCTAAAAGTGATGTTGTCCTTAAATTTGTTGTTAAATCCAATTTTACTGCAATACATCCAAACATAAAATCATTCTATATTCAACTAAATTTTATTCATAATCAATTCTACAGAATCAATTCACTCAAAAATCAATTTTTGTCAACGCAAAACCAAGCAAGTAATATGTTGGTTCAAAAGAAAGAATTTGATTTTTTTTTAACCCTAGTCACGATGTTCAAATCTCATACGAGACGATTTGTTATACTGATCATTAATGTCACTTAAATGAATAAAAGTTATTTATTTTTCAGTTTTTTTTTAATTGATTTTTGGTGTCAACACTCTGATACACAGAGGAAGACGACTTGATAATCCAGAGTTCGATTAGATTTTTTTTTTTTAAGGATAGAGTTCGATTAGAATTTGTTTTTTGAAGGACAGAGTTCGATTAGATGATAAGTAAAATCTTATCAATAATCATTTCATCATAAATCAAACTTAAGTTTTAACGAACGATATGTGCTCTAATAAAGCTCATCATTAACCGGTACTTGTTTATTTATTACGTATTTGCTCACATTTATAAAATAAAAAATTAAGTTTCCTTTTACCTAAAACCCAAGTGTAGAAAATAGTTAATCTGCCCGACCCAAATTTTTTGAAAATAGGTACCACATGTCTATTTTATTTATCCTATATAGCCATAGCCAGCATTTTTCTACTAATTTATGTTGTTCTTTTTTCTATTTAATTTAACCTGATTAATGAGTATAACATTATTATATGATAATAAACTCTTCAAAATTCATCTTTTGTAAAAGTTATTAAATAGTTTAGTTTTATCTAACTTGTATGGTCCATTTAAACAATCCTTGATGATCTTATGTTTTCTGAAAAGGTTCTACATGTAGAGAAACTGGTTCATAAGGTCTAGCTCATTATTGATATTGGCTTTTAGAGAGACATCCAGGTTCACCATGTTTTCATTATGAGTATGGTGGAACCACTTCTCTTTTGGAGTTGGTAGCTTCTCTATGTAGAGGACTAGAGGGCATGTTTGGTTACCTTTGAGCGGGGTTTTTTTGGTTTGTTTATCGATTTTATGTATTGCATCTTTCTGATGGAGTAGGTTTGTTTCATTCTTCCTTTAGTTTTGGTCACCAGGAGGGAGGGATTTTTTTTTCTTCTTACGGTGTTGTTGTTGGTGGTCTTGCGGGTGTTTTCTAGTTTTCTGGTGGGGTTTGATCCATTATCCTTTGTTTTTGGACACCGGGAGGAATGGGGGCTTTCCATTTTGTTTTTGAGATGTTGTTTTAGCTTTTCTAACGATATTGCATATTTTTTTCTATGTTTTTTTGTTGGACTTTTGGTCACCTTTGGTGTTTCTCAAACCATTTATATTCGTTCTCATTTTCTTATATATTATATATCTATTTGCGATTAAAAAAAACTAAATTCTTTCACATATATGGCCAATGGTAAAGAATAACCAAAGATCCCCTGTATTTAATTGCATACATCCTCGGAAAACGAGAAAAAAAATTTGTTGATGGTGTTCAATCATTTCGACTATAGGTGGTCTTTGAATGACCAATTCAACCACATATTGACAAGTTTTAAGTAAGATAACAAGAATGTTGAATTTGGTGAGAACCACAATACACTCCTTACTCAAATTACATTATCGACAAAATGAGTCATTATTAAATATTTCATCAAACACATAAAGTACAAACTTGAAGCAAAGATAACAATTGGACACAAACAAAAAATGCAAAACCATAAAACAAAATCATTAAAACTCACACAAAATTATTAGAACTGAAACCTGAAAATGATAATGATGGAGTGACCAAAACAAAGATTATATATCAATCTTAAAAATTTGATATATAAAAAACACAACTCAGAAAAAAAAAAACACACAACTCTTGTAGCAGTAGTTCATCTTCCAGTAAACACAACTCTTCTTATAAAAAAAAAAAATTTAAATACATTCACACACACAACTCTTGTCCCTTCAATCATAGACCAAAAAAATCAAACTATTTTCTACAAAATTTAGCCGTTCTTTTGAAGAGACGTATCGGATAGAAAACAAAATAAATTTAAAATTACCATTTTTTTTAAGGAAAATTTAACATTACCATATTATGCTCTTCAATGCAAATCATTTAATAAAATTTTGACTAGTTTAAGCATAAATCTCAAGCATTTAATCTAATCTAATTAATAAAATGGTACAAAGTATATCAAAGTTTTTTGCGGATAAAAGTTTAGATGAACGGAGATGAACCTCATAAAAAGTCTGAAAAAGAACCACTAGCCTCAATGAGAATTTACAATAAAGCTTACATATATTGCACCCTTCAACAATGAATTAAATTACCAACGAGAGGTTCGGTCTAACGAAAGACATTAAATTAGCACATCATGACAGCTGAAAGATGTATCCACATTTGTGTCTAACATATCTCGAATAAGATTATCTTCAATGGAATAAATTGTGGAAACCAAAAAATATGTTAGTTATCCAATAAATTTTAATTGGTTTAGCACAAATACTAATTTTTATCCCCTGATCCACTTTTTTTTTTACACTTGATCATGATTTTGAAACTCACAATTGATGATTAAAAAATGACGAGGGAATGAAACAAATTCATATTGGACTTAAAGAGATTAAATAAAATTTTGAAGCGATATAGAAATATAGATAAATAAGATGCCCTTTATTCGAATAATAAATAATAAAATACAAATACAATTTGAACTTCCAACTAGATAACAAAGACAATGAAAGACCCAATAGCACTAAGATTATGTCCTAACCAAGTCACATACATGAAATTAGGTTAAGCATGTGTGCTCCAATTGAAATTAATTTAAAACAATTTGAAAAATGAAAACAAATTAACATGGGCATCTTAAGGCGGATCTAAGCGCTCGGATCAAAAGAATCTGGAGGGTCCATATCCACCTCCTCCCCCCATATTGTTGAAACCAAACAAATGAGGTTGCAACATAGGGTTCTGAAAAAACTGTGCTGGAAATATTTGAGCGTGTGGAGGATTTGGTTGATGATGGAGAGGCATGTTCGAGGGTGAACCGTTTCCAACAAAAAACTGAAGGGTTTGAGTAGGAGCACCCTGGATTACAAGCCTATCAGCATGATGAGCAACAAGTTTCTTAAGCTCATCCAAAGCCTTCTTGAATAATTCAAGTTGGGCCCTATTCATCCCATCAACGGGACCAGCCCACCAAAATTGAGTTTCGGTCGCCTTTCGCAAGTCGCTCAGCTCTTCAGCACGTTTCTTCTCGATGTCCAGTAGCTGGTTGATCTGCGTCAACTGAGTATTGAGCTCACGCACATTTGCGCTACGATGAGCCTCAATGAATTGCATGGTACCACTGTTTTGGGGCGGGACTCGAGAGAGATAACGATCTATGACCGTATCAACATTGGGGTGGCCAAATGAAAATACCTTCTCCCCAGGTGAGAAAACAACGAGAGCAACATCTGCACCACAGAGGGTGCAAAGCTCACTGGCTTTCTTGAAGAGCCCACTACGGCGCTTCGAGAAAGTCACTTGCAAGTTGCTCTCGTTGCTCATTTTTTTCATCTCAATCTTTTGGCGACCTCGGCTTTTCCTTCCACTCAACATGGTTGAAGCACAAAAGGAGAGAAAAGAAAAGGGTGGGTGAGTATGTTTGTAAATTTAGACTAAGAAATGGTACATTGGGTTTGAAGGAGTCCTTTTATGGACAAATTTTGTGAGTATATTTCCGCCCAAATTTTGTGAGTGTATTTTCTAGACGCGGTTCTTTTTCAAACGTTGTGCCTTTTCATTACATTAAAATATTTGTTGGATTGAGAGATTATCATGAAATCTCTTTTTACATGGCTTATATGGAAGATAATTCAATGTTAAAAAAAAATTGTTCTTTTTCCAATTATATATATATATATATATATATATATATATATGTACCTTATCTTATTCAACAATTGTTAAATAAATTGTACCTGGACAATTCCAAGAATTTGAAATAATTATGTTCATATTATTTTATATATTTTAAAATTAAAAAGAAATTCTAGTACAATGATAAGAATGGTGATGTTCTGCATAGTTGAAGTATCCATTGTAGTCTGTGTTCTTTTACTTGACGTAAAAATAAAAAGGCAATATACTAAGTGATACGATAAATATGAATTGTCGGACATTTAAATTATTATTTACGTTTATAAAATAAAAATTATTCGCGAGATGGAAAATATTATATAGCTATTATGAATTTTCTTAAAAATGAATGCGAATCATTTAATTTTTACTATCAAATCAGCGGCCAACGGTAATATACGTATTGCGATTATTATTTTTTTGTTCTATTTTTTAAAATGGAAAAATTATTATTGATATCGCATGAGATTCGAACCACAAAAGGACTTAAAATAACCCATAAAAAGACTGCTATTAAGTTATTGAAGATAATGCGTGATAGAAGAGTAAATATTAATTTGAAAACTCCATGACTTTTTTTATTTATATTTTGTATTAACCGTTTCACTACTTAATATTATATTTTTTAAAAATATGTTATTTATTTTATGTGTCATTTCTTACCTCGTTTCCAAATCTTTTTATTATTCTTTTGCTTATAATAGTGACCGAAATGTGTATAAGTTTGAGTTCTTAGTTCAAAGTGAAGTTTAATTTCTCTCATAGACGGGTGTAAAAATGACAATTAGTGTTGGGTTAATTAATAATAATTTCCATCTTCCTCAATTCTTTTAAGAATAATTTGAATCTACTTATCACTTTTAAAAAATATTATTTAAATTATAATGAAATAAATCAAAACTATGACACACCTAAAAATTATTTTAATTAATTATAATATATTATAATTTAAAAGGAAAAGTATAATTTTGAAATAAATTAATTTGTTAAAGTAATAGTTATCTCTAATTTTATTTATTCTGATAAAAAATCATCTTTAATTCATTACATTGCGTGTATGGTAATTGGAATGTATACTCTGCAAATAATTAAATAGGGCTCATTATTGTTTTTCTATCACTTAGTACTGAATGCCAGCTAACCCCAGGCTTTGATTTGTTAAGATTCATGTATTTAATTTCCAAACAAATAATTTGTTTACATAAATGAAAAAGTATGCTTAATTTTCTATTGAACTTAGCTAGTGGATCCGTTTGTTAAATAAAAATTTCTGGTTTTACCTTTCATAAGATGAAGTAACAGAAAGTCTAAGTTGGTCACAAACACAAATAAAAATGACTTAGGCACACACACATAGATAAGAAACATTTAAAGATAAAAGTAAAAAATGGTGTGACTAATTTATTTTTCTTTTAATTCTCTCCACTTATGTATGTGTCCCAAATATTTTTAATTTGCGGTTGTGACCAAGTAAAAATTGGTCGATAAACTAATTTAACATGTATTAGCCAAATCAATGATACGTACTTTCATGATTCTCATTTTGTTTTGATTTAATAAAGCAGAAAATGAGGTAACTTGTTCTCATAAAATCACATCACATTCTAATTATCTAAGTAACTATGATGAGTAGACAATATTGTGGGAAAAAATCTAAATTAAATAGAAAATAAGCTAGTTTTTGGAGGAGTTAACTAAATTAATAGACCTCCAATAATATACACGTCAAATTTTTACATTTACTTTCTAAGCTTTTTGTTATTCTCCCCCTTATATCAGAAAATTGAGTTTTAACTATCAAGAACATAGGAAAAGTTTGCTTCAGTCCTTAAAATATATATGGATAGATTGATATAGACACACACTACGGACAACGTGGTAGGCCCTCGTGATTTTATATTTGTACATGGTTGAAGTATTCGCGATACTCATTGTCATATTATTCTTTACTTGTCGTAAACATCAACATGCAGAGAGATGCGATAAATATCAGTAATTATCAAACCTTTAAGATAATTATTTGATTAGTTTATAAAATAAAAAATTTAAGTCGATCGATGATAGAAAATATTAGTTTTTCCTTAAAAAAAAGAAAATATTAGTTTTTATATGTTTGAAAAAAATTGGTATCCAACTTAAAGCTCGATCAATTTGGATGATCAATCTCATCTTCAACGGTAGAAATCCTCAAGTTTTTTGTTTTAGGGGAGCATAAACCCAATAGTTTTTTTATAGACTACCGGGTCTATCAAAAAACTATACGAAAATACTACTTACTATGAATATTCTAAAAATTGAGGACAAATAATTTAATTTTAAAATCAAAAGCAGTAAAAGGTAATTTACAATACTGGGTTTTTCTTTTGTGTTTTTAACGGTAATTATTGATACCACATGAGATTCCATAGACAAAAGAACAAAAAATAATTTCTTTCAAAAGAAAAAAAGAACAGAAAATAATAATCTTTGAAAAGACCAAAATTAGTATATTGATTATGTGCGGTAGAAAAATGAAAAGTAATTTTAAAATGCCATGTTTTTGTAGGACACGTTTAATATAGACTTTGTTTGAAGGTGGACTTTACTAAAGTAATAAAATATTAATATTATATTTGCACTCTATTTTTTATCATCATAAAATTTATTTTTTTGCTAAGATCGATAAAGGTTTGCCTTTAGGGCATTTTTTAAAGGTTTATATTAGATCGATCCAAATTTTTGTATTATTTTTTATTTATTTTTTGGTCAAATATTATATTAGGGTTAAACATTTACTTTTAATATCTTACAGGTACATTGGTGGTTACTTTTTCAATATGCTACAGATAAGAAGTGGTTGTCTGCATGTAACCTGTAATATTGATAGCATGAGTGCGATAATTGATAGATTTAATTATAGTTTTTTTTTTTTTTATGTTTGGAGTTTGAATATCGGATCTTAAATATATTATACGTTATTTTTACCAACTGAATTAAATTTACAAAGACGGATTTAATTATAGTTTGAATATGATGTTCAATTTTATAAAATATTTTATTTTTATTATTATTATTAAAACAACGTCCAACTATAAAGCTCGGATATATATTGCAAGTAGTGTGATATATCGATAGGAAGAGTGTTAGTAACTCATGTTTTGTCTCTCTTACTTCAGCTATTCAATTAGTTTGAATATCTACATAATGTGTTAGATCAATATTATTAATGAGTTAGAACTTGTATTTAGGACAAAGTTCAAGTCTTCTCAATGACGATGGTAAAATAACTATTAATATAACTTTATTTAATAATAATTTCTCTCTTTCTAAATTATTTAATGAATAGTTTAAATCTGGTTGTCACTTTTATTTTTTTAGAGAAAATCTGGTTGTCACTTTTATAAAATAGTATAATTTTTATGCAATAAATTAAAATTATGACATGCCTAAAAATATATTACCTTGGCTAATTAAATAAAATATATTATAATTTAAATGGTAAAAGTATAAATTTTTAAATAAATAAATTTTTTAATGTAATAGTTATCCTTAATTTAATTTATTATGATAAAAAATTATATTAACTTATTACATTACATCTTTAAGAAAAAAAAATTATTACATTACATGTATGGCAATTAGTTTCTTATTTATCACTTAAGGTCAAATGCCAGCTAAAACCAAACCTTGATTTATTAAGATTCAAGATTTCATGTTTGTCATTTTCTATACAAATGATTTTTTGTATAAATAAATAATTATTCTTAATTTGTTTTTGAACCTAGGTACTAGCTCTTTAAAAAAAAGTACTAGTTAATCAGTTTTTCAAAAAAAAAAACACTAATCTAACATGTATCAGTGAAATTAATGATACTCCATAATTCACCTATTTTTAAGTAAAAATTGAGATTGAGAATACCCAAACCCAAATTAGATTGGGCTACAAAAAAATCATTATAATGACTAGAATTCAGCCAGTATTAGATTTCTCCTCTTTATCCAGCAAGTTTTGTTCGCGCCCAGCTAAAATACATAAACTACCCCTGTGTTAATTAACTAACGCAAGTGTAAAACTTTGCGCAAGTTAAGTCATGCAACGTGAGTTAAGTCACGCACAGTGACTTAACTCTTTTTTATTTAATTTATTTACTATATTCAAATTATTTTATGTATTTTATTCTAATTTATTTGTTCACTTTATTCTAATTTATTTATTTACGTTGTTCTAAATTATTTATTTACTTTATTCTAATTTATTTATTTACGTTATTCTAAATTATTTATTTACTTTACTCTAATTAATTTATTTATGTTATTCTAAATTATTTATTTACTTTTTTCTAATTAATTTATTTACGTTATTCTAAATTATTTATTTACTTTATTCTAATTTATTTATTCACTTAAAATAAATATTTATTCTAATTTATTCATTAAAATAAAAAGAAATGAACTAAATTAATATTTATTTGGATTTATTCATTAAATACAAAATCAGAAAATAAAAACAAATATAAATAAAAAGAAATGAACAAAATTAATACATATAACAACATCTCATTTTATTAATAGAATTCATACAATAATTGATACATTTATTCAAAAAAAACTAAATCTACTTATTTTCTTTTTACCCTCTTGGGGTAAAAAATGTTCGGTCATGGGGTAAATAGTGACCAACCTTGGGGGAAATGACATTATCAACCCTTGGACTAAATCTAAATTTGGTTCTTTTTATACCTCAAGAAGATTCTTTTTACCCACGGTAAAAAGTTTTTGGGGTAAAAAGAAGAAAATTTAATTTTATCCCAATGGTTGATCACTTTTTCCCCAAGCCGGCTAGCCACTATTTACCTCAAAACCAAACACTTTATACCTCAAAGGGGTAAAAAGAGACTAGAGACTATTGAAAACAAAAGAAGAGAAATAGAGGGAGAGAGTGAGGAGGGAGAGAAAGTGTTATGGTGTGATATAGGTGGGAATGGTAGTATAAGCTATAAAAACCATAAATGTGGTCAAAAAACGTGTAAACGGTGTAAAAAAACGTGTAGATTGAATGTTGAAAAGCTGACCAAAGTCAAAAAAACGTGTGTTCTTGAATTCTAACCATCGGCGAACCTGTGCGAGTTAACTCGCGCACAGGCCAGTGGTGCGTGACTTAACTAACGCATGAATATTTTCGGCAAAACAGCTGGGCGCAAGTGTTTTGTGCTGGGAGAAGAGCAGAATTCCAAGTATCATTGTGTCCATCATTCCGCTTTTCTATTGTTCTTAACATGTATATTTATTTTATCATGTTTGATTATAATTGTTTTTAATATACTACATTTAAATAAATATTTCATTAATATTGCTTCTACTCTTCAAAAACTAATATAATTTCTATTGTAGTTGAATTATTATTATTATTATTATTATTATTATTATTATTATTATTATTATTATTATTA
>Ga0315914_1000960_pt1 | contig 40776 bp, 32 predicted proteins | sample MpolenodulesMG_FD_203920 | JGI IMG/M metagenome (GOLD analysis project Ga0315914, IMG submission 203920) | Medicago polymorpha root nodule microbial communities from Los Angeles, California, United States - elongated nodules | ecosystem: Host-associated > Plants > Roots > Nodule | place: USA... | reverse complement strand
TATTATAATTATATCAAAAAAAATATATATAATATATATATATATATATATATATATATATATATATATATATATATATATATTTTATTTTACAATGTCATTTTTCAGACTTAGTGTATATTACAGGGTCAATTTGAACAATTAACCCTTTTATAATTAACAGGGCCGACCCTAGGCTCAGGCCGGGTGCGACGGCCCAGGGCCCATGCCGGTAGGGGGCCTAAAAATGTTTTTAGGGTGGGGGTGCATATAGAAACATTTGATTTTTTGGGAATGTATATAGCAACGTTCACTGAAAGGCCCCAAACAAATCGACATGATGAAAGGTTGGTCGAAACATGTTAACGTTGTTGGCCCTTTTGGCGTGATTTTTCTATATATTCCCCCATATATCACAATGATTTCTATATACATCCTCCCTATATAAAAAATTGCGAAAAAAAATCATTATTAAAGAAATTTGTGATTTTTTTGGACCATTTGTTTCTAATAATGTGCCTCACTAATATAAAAATATTTGTGATATTTATTATCTGAGAAATTGGGATAATTTTATAACAAAATAAATTATATTTTAGTTAAAAATGGACCTACTAGATAAATTAATTTTAATCTTTTCTTTCAAAGGTTTCCAAAATTAAATTATATCGTTATAGTAATGTCAACTTTCTTGAATTGATTAAAAGGATTGCAAAATTGAATTTGATAATGCAAAATCATGCGAGACGCATTCATTATCATGAAACCGATGTGAGACGCATTTTGGATCATGTGACCCTATTGTTCTCAGGCGCTAAAAAAAAAAATTGGATCATGAAACTGATGTGAGGCACATTTAGGATCATGAGACGCATTTAGTAATGTCAACTTTTTTGGTGTTATTATTCTTAGGTGCTAAAATTTCAGTCTACTTTGCAAATGATATTGTTCTCTACTTCTACGGTATTTTGTTTAGTTTTGATGTCTATGAAGTATTTGATTTATTTTGAGATGTTGCCTAAAAAATATTTATCTAGTAGTGAATAGCGGAAAAAAAACGAAATAAAGACCTAATAAAAACACAACAATGAGCTTAAATTTTTTTATGATGTATTATGTAAAGAGCATTTTTCTCATATTATGGCTAAGACCAGTAAAACTCTAGGAATGACCCTGATAATTAAGGACAAAATTAACACCAATACAAATTAAGAGACTTAAAATTTGAAGTGGCATTGATTCATCTAATTTACCAATACTTTCTTCGATCTTATTTATGAAATAAATTTGGATCCACAAAAATTATGTATTTGTTGACCCGATTGAGTGTTCCAATTGCCTAAGTGTATTGAATTGCCGACTCATAGTTTGTAGTTTTCTACTGTATTAATGAGTGATACGACGAAAAAAAAATTGAATAATGAGTTCACCATCCAAGAGTGATATTAGCAAACAAAAAAAAAATCCAAGAGTGAAATAAATAATGAATACTGGTAATAATAAAGGAAAAGTAAAATGACTGAATAATGAATTCAAATAGTTTATCAGTTCCTAGTTACAAAACTATTTAAAAAAATGTTCATATATAAAATCATCTATAGACATATGTATTACTCTTTTTTTAGAGGGTTTTGCTAGAAGACACCTCTTTTAACAAGCTACACTTCAAAATGTGATTATCCACTTTTTTACTTATAACTTACTTATAGCAAAACCCTTTTCTAAATATATTTTTTATTGATACGGAGTATCATTTTGTTTTACTATAAAAACTAACATTAAATACATTTATATATAAAGAATAATAAAGTAATAATCACATAAATTTCAGACAAATTTACTACTTCAACAACTGTTTTTAATAATCATGATTTTTGTTATATTTTTTATAAACGGTCTTTTTATCATGTGCAAATTTACAAATATTAAAATAATTAAAATAGTAAGTTTGTATTAAAATTTGTGAATTTTATATAAATATATAATTTTTTAATAAATAATTGTTGGTTTTTACTAAAAAGTTGCTTTTTAATTCCATTAAGATGTGCAATATAAAAGCTTTTATAAAAAGGGACGTTGAGTAGCAAATTTGGACTTTACTTTCCCGTGAGTGAAAGTAATCTGCGGACGTGGCTCTTTAGAAAAACACTTTCATTCAATTCAACCCCATTCATCTCTCTATAAATACATGTGAGTCTATTTGAATGATACACACCATCTCACACAATCAAAATTTGAGGTACGCAATCTGTCCTACATGCTGTTGCGTTTTATGTTCCTCAAATCTCACTTTGGCGTGATCAATTGTTAATACTTCATATACTTGCACAGCACTCCACCCATTTGCCTCAAGTTTCTATAATCATCGTTTATTGTTAGACCTAGATTTGCTGCGGTCGGTAGGTACATTTTTTTGCATTCACAATGTTACATATTAGAATATGTTTGATTAAAATTGGACTCTCTAAAATTCAACTTGGTGTTTTATGATAGGGTTTTGCTAGAAGATACATTTTATGAAAGTGTCTTTTAGCAAGTTATTCTATGAGAATTTGCTAAAAGACACTAACTAATTTTTATGAAGGTGTCTTTTAGCAAAATTATAACTAAAAAGTGAAAATCACACATTGAGATGTGGGTTGCTAAAATACATCTTCATAGGTGGTTTCTAGCAAAACCCTTTATAATAATACAGTAAATATTAAAATAAGCATTTTCTAAGTTGTTAGCTCTAGATCAAAACAGTCGCCAACGTTTTGACTGCATGATGCATGAAAACATTGACAACCGAGAATCTATTTCCCTCTATTGCTAATTATAGCTTTTTCTTATTAAAAAAAGTTGTTTGGCTATCCAGTTTATGTCATAATTAAGGTTTGGCTATAAGTTTATGTCATAATTAAGGTTTTAAAAATCTTCTCTTAGGCGCAATTTGAAAACTCTGCCTGCCTTGTTTATTTTTTAAGCTTAATTATTCAATTCTTTGGAGGACTAGTACTTTGCAAGATTATTTTTTTAACGTTATATATATACTCATTTAATTGCAGAATTTTTTTGTACTAATAGTCTTTTTTTATGAACACAATACAATTTTCACAATCTTCTGTTTAATATTTTTTTAGTCAATAATTAGTTAATTACTAATAAATATTTTTTTGGCAGATCAACATGTGGTCTGTACCTAGAGATTTTGTTTTTTCATTGGCAATACTTGTGCTGTTGTTTGACACAACATGCTTAGGTTCTTTTGTGAAAACTGAAAATAAGATAAAATCAGCTCTATTTTTGTCCCCGAAATTTGAGCTAGGACCTGGATCAGTCGTCAATAGATATTATTATGATATAGATTTTCCAAGAGGTCATGTAGCAATCAAGAGTTTCCATGCTGAAGTTGTTGATGAAGCTGGTAATCCTATACCTCTCCATGAAACTTATCTCCATCATTGGACTGTTGAAAGATATCATCAAAGTAAACATGTCACACACACAATAAATGATGGCCAAAGGATGCCTGAAAATTCTGATAATGTTATGATGAGGAACAGTGGTATATGCCAGGGAAATATAAATGGACAATACTTTGGGCTTGGATCTGAAACACGAGGGACAGCGACTGATATTCCAGATCCTTTTGGTATAGAGATAGGTAATCCTGCAGAGATTCCAGAAGGGTATGAGGAGATATGGATGGTAAACGTTCATGCCATTGATACGCGCGGCGTGGAAGATAAGTTAGGGTGTACTGAGTGCAAGTGTGAGCTTTATAATGTTACAGTTGATGAATATGGAAGGTCAATAAGGTCAGATTATAAAGGAGGTTTCTTATGTTGTTATGACTCTAAACAGTGCAAGTTGAAGGAAGGTTTTGAGGGTCCAAAGAGAAGCCTATACTTAAGATACACGGTTAAATGGATTGATTGGGATGATTTTATAGTGCCTGTTAAGATATATATAATTGATGTTACTGATACTTTGAAACTATCAGATAATTCAAAAGGAATGAACTCAGAACATGATTGCAAGGTAAATGAATTCATCAAAACACGCAGTCGATGCACAATGGATGTTAGATCAAGATCAGTCAGTTCACAAATACAAATTTTGATTTTTTTTTATTAAAATCCAAAATACCGAGCTTGAAATCTAGAACCGTCCGATCTTGAACCAAGAATCTATGTCGATTGCGTGAATGTAGAGTCTCGAGACTGGGAGGAATCCAAATTAGAAGTCTGTTTGTCTCAATCTTGATTTAACTCTAAAATGTAACACTAATCCAGTGTTGGGTATTATAGTAAAGCAACATGGATTTCTTTGTTTCAGGTTGAGTATCAAGTTGAATCTTGCAGCACAAACAATAAGGAGGGAAATGGTTGTGTTCATGTGAAGAGGAAAAGTCTCCCATTTCAAACCGGTGGCTATGTGATCTATGGTGTTGCACATCAGCATTCAGGTGGAGTTGGATCCACCCTATATGGACAGGTAATTTGCAATTACATACAACTTACGGTTATTCTTAAATACTTGGTGTTGCGTAATAGTTTGACCTTGCAACCTCAATAAATATATTTTGAATTTTCTCGGGGTTAATTGTAAAATTGTCATTAGCGTCATTTTGTTATATAGTAGTGTTTTTTATGAAATTTATGGATTATGTTTTCAGGATGAGAGGATTATATGCTCTTCAATACCAAGATATGGAAATGGAAACCAAGCTGGAAATGAGACAGGGTACATTGTAGGAATGTCCACTTGTTATCCTAAACCAGGTTCTGTCAAGATTATTGATGGTGAAACTTTAACCCTAGAGTCAATCTACAACAATAGCCAAGAACACAATGGTGTAATGGGACTTTTCTACCTATTGGTGGCAGAACAGCTCCCACATCAACACTTCAGACATTCTACTCGTTCTTCATTTTTTATGGATGTAATGTAAATAAAAATATATTTTTATATAATTAGTCACATATTTGTAATATATGTGGAGTGGAGTGTTATGGATTGTAGCGAAGTAATATATGATTTGATCAAAAGAAGAATAAAGACAAGTCTGAGTGTGACTGAATAATACAAAACTTTCTGTATTTGGCTGGCTAAGGATAAAGACAAGTCTGAAGTTTGCATCAATTTTTCAAATGCCGTGTTCTAGTAGTGATGCATAGTGTGTAATTATTTTGGCTTAATCCACTCTTTCTTGTATCATTATGCAACGTGATAAATTTGTTGTACCAATATACTCCCTCCGTCCCAAAATACATGACACAGTTGACTTTATTATGCATGCCAATGTATAATTTTGAGCTTTAATATCTTGAATAATATGTTAAAAAAAATTATGAAAATTTGATATTTTGAAAATACTCATTGAGACGAACCTAACGACATCTTATATGATATTATTTATCTTTGTATATTAGTAGAAAAATATGGTCAAAGTAAGTTATGTCAAAATTGCAAATTTTCAAATAAATCATCTATTGCGGGACGGAGGGAGTATCTCCTTAACTAATGTAAAAAAGACTTCAATTCAGCATAGGGACCCGCCACGGATGTGGCTTGCTCTCTAAAAATGACATTGCATGCATGATTGGAGAAGATCTTCCTATTTTGTCCAACTTTGAAAATAGCAATCATTATTTAGAAAAGGTCAAATTGGTCGATTGTATATTATTTTTATGAAATGTTAACAAGTGTCTTTAGAATAATATTAGTATGCCAAAAAATAAAAATTGAAGTTATGTATTTAAAATTGTGTGCTTTTATAAAAAGTTAAAATTTAAATTTTTTTAATAAATATTTTTTTGGACAAATTTCTTAATAAATACTTGTTATTTATAGAATATTTAATATATGTCCTCAAGACACATATGATGACCCTATTTTTATTGATAACTATGTTATTCAGACACAAAGATAGACACAAGTATATACAAATCAGTATGAAAGTTGACCTTATATGAGAGAAAACTAGCAAAAAGAGCAAAATTGAAACAATAATTATTGAGGTTTAAAGCGAACACTAAAGCAGCAACAACAAAATAAAATTATTAAAAATTAACGATATATTACTTTTTTTTTTATAAAAAGGGTATTTTATTTAAACGTTATTTAAAGGGTTAAATAAGTTTTATATCCTTATAAAAAAAAACTTAAATTTGGCATTTAGTTCCTTTATTTTGTTTTTCTTTCAAGTCCTCCAAATATTTTATATCACCACTTGTGTCCATGCCTTTAGTTAAATCATGTGTTTCATACAAGATTTTGATTATTATTTTTTTTTACAGTCAGGTTTATTATGATAAAAAATATTTTTTTTAGCAAATTTTTAACAAAGAATAAACTAAATATGAATTTTTATGTTTTTGGTGCGTAAAAAATTCATATTCAATTCATGTTTTGTTAAAAAAATTGGAAGAGATTCTCATAATGTTTAAAAAATTTGTGAAAAGACTCATTAAAAAATGGGAATGGTATACATGACTGACTTAAAAGATGTTGCCAAAAGTGCTAACGAAAAATATTTAAATGATCAAAAATTGAAGAAATTTTTTAGAGAGACTAAAAACGAAATTTGAAATTTTATAGAGATAAAAAAAAAATTAACCTTTGTTTCTAGGGGAAATATGTAGTGTGTCCTCCCACTAAGTGGGTCTCACAACTATTAATTATTTTCAAATTTCTTTGTGTATTTGTCTATTCAAATGAAAGAAATGAAGAGACTAAAAAATAAAGAGGATCTTGACTCGTTCCAAAATTATTTCTTACATTAATTACTTAAAATTGTGTGGAGGTGACTAATTACTTTCTTTTTTTAAAGAAATTACTATTTTTTTTTTTGGGAAGGGTCACTAATTACTTGTAGGTTAGAAAATATATTTCTTTTTATACACGAAATCATAACAATTATTATAAGTATCTTCCTCCAACAATAAATTGTTGTACCAAAAAATGTTTAAATTACACATATACAAAATAAACACTTAAATATAAGCATTAATTAAAAAAAATTAAAGAAGCGTTAATTAGACTATAATCTAACAAATTTTGTTTAAAACATTCATTTGATGTCCATTTATTTTTATATAAAAAATTATACACACATCTTGGTATATTGTATTAATTTTTTATAAATGGTTTGTCCTTTAAAAAATAAGTTTAAAAGTTAGTTACAAATGTCACTATTCATATCAAGAATTATTCATCAAACTGAATTTAATTTTATACATATTAAAACTTTTGTCATACACAAAATCTTCAAGCAACAATTCAATCTGCAAAGGATCGTTTATCTTGTTTGGATGTTAAAGCGGAGGAGCAAGATTTAGTAGATGAAGAGTTGGGGGAGGTTCACTTGTTGTCTTCTGAAGTTCTTTCTTTATCAAAATTAAATGCAAGCATACAATGGCTTCGTGAAGGTGATGCAAATTCTAAATTCTTTAATGGTATTTTGGCAGCAAGGCGTAGGGCGAATGCTCTTTTGTTTATTGATGTCGACGGGGTTCAAGTCAAAGGGGTTGCTAATGTCCGTGGTGCAGTTTTTAATCATTTTCGACACCAATACAAGTCGTTAAATAACTCGCAACCAAGTGTGGAGGACATGATATTTAAAACGTTGTCTGTTGAGGAGGGAGGGTCATTGACGGGGCTCATTTCATAGGAAGAGATCAAGCAAGCGGTTTGGAATTGTGATAGTTATAAAAGTCCGAGTCCCAATGGCATTCCTCTTGGTTTTATAAAGGATTTTTGGGGGCTGCTCAAAAATGATTTAATTCGATTTTTCAATGAATTTCACAAACATGGCAAACTGACGAAAGGAATTAATAGTACATTTATAGCTTTGATTCCAAAGGTGGAGAGCCCTCAATGTCTGTCGGATTTTCGACCAATTTCTTTGGTGAATCGTTTATACAAGATTTTGTTGAAGGTTCTTGCTAATCGGTTATGTAACGTTATTGGTAGTGTGATCTCTACATCGTAGACAACTTTTGTGCCTGGCCGCCAAATTCTTGATGGGTTGTTAATACCAAATGAATTGGTGGACGATGCCCACAAAAGAAAGAAGGATCTTTTATTATTTAAGGTGGACTTTGAAAAAGCTTTCGATTCGGTGGACTTGAAGTATTTAGATATTGTGTTGCGAAGAATGAATTTTCCTAGTTTGTGGCGAAAATGGATGATGGAATGTATATCGACACCTTCTGTGTCTATCTTGGTGAATGGAAGCCCTACCGATGAATTTAGTTTGGAAAGGGGTCTTCGACAGGGTGACCCTCTGTCTCCGTTCCTTTTTCTCAATGTTGTAGAGGGGTTACATGTTATGATGAATACGATGGTGGAGCATGGTTTGTTCGCTCCGTATACGGTAGGGGCGCATGGCAATGTTGACATTTCTCATCTACAATTCGTGGACGACACTCTTTTGGTGGGTGTTAAAAGTTGGGGTAATATTCGTATTCTAAAATCAGTTTTGTTGTTGTTTGAATCCGTTTCTGGTTTAAAAGTCAACTTCCATAAGAGCATGTTATATGAGGTTAACGTCGCTGGTTCTTGGTTGCATGAGGCGGCCTCTGTGTTACATTGTAAACATGGCAGACTCCCGTTCTTATATTTGGGGCTCCCTATGAATGGCCGTTTGATCTTACTTAAGTCTGTCTTGTCCTCCATTTCGGTCTATTTTATTTCCTTCTTCAAAGCCCCCTTAGGTATAATCTCTATCCTTGAATCTTTATTTAATGCATTTTTTTTGGGGGGGATGTGAAGATATTAGGAAAATTACTTGGATAAAATGGGAAACTATTTGTTTGCGTAAGGAGGATGGAGGTTTGGGGGTGCGGAGGTTGAGGGAGTTTAACCTTGCTCTTTTGGGTAAGTGGTGGTGGAGGATTTTACAGGAGCGGGGTAACCTCTGGTATCGGGTTCTTCGTGCCCGGTACAGAGAGGAGGGGGCGGCTTTGTTGCTCTAGTAGAGTGGGTGGATTGGTGTGGTGGCAGACAATTTTAGATGTTAAGGATGGGGTGGGACAGGTTGATTCTGGGTGGATGTTGGACAATATTAACTGTCAGGTAGGGGACGGTGTGTCCACTTTGTTTTGGGTCGACCCTTGGTTGGAGGGGAAACCGTTGTGTAGTCTTTTTCCGCGTCTGTATGAGTTAGCGGAGAATAAATTAGTTATGGTGGCTGAAATGTTTGCAAGAGGGTGGGGGGTCAACGGGGAGGCGTGGAAATGGTGTAGGAGGCTTTTTGCGTGGGAGGAGGAGTTGTTGGGGAGTGCATTGTTCACCTAACAAATTTCTCTTTTCAGGTTGACCGTGTCGATAGATGGATATGGATGTTACATGATTCTAACTGTTACACTGTTAGTTTTGCTTATTATTTTTTAACAGACATAGAGCTTGATAGTAATCAGCAGCCTAATAGTAATTACAGATTTTTGTAGCTGAAAGCGGTGCCCCTAAAAGTGTTGATTTTTGCTTGGCGCCTGTTTTTAAATCGGATTCCTACTAGAGATAAACTCTTCCAACGGAAGGTTCTGCTTGTATCTGAACAGGGTTGTATTGCTAATTGCGGTTTTAATGAGGACAGGGAGCATTTATTTCTTACGTGCGGTTTCTTTGGTGGTGTGTGGAATATTGTTGCAGATTGGCTTGGTTTTTCATCAGCTTTCCATTGTCAATTCTTTGCTCATTTGCATCAATTTAGTGGTTTGCGGGGCTTCTCAAAGAAGTCTACTGAGTCCATGCAGATTATTTGGTTATCAGTAGCTTGGACAATTTGGAAAGAGCGGAATAATAGAATCTTCAAAGGAAAGGAGGACAACTTGCAAGCGCTTGGTGAAAGGGTGAAGCTTCAGTCATTTTGGTGGTTGAAATCGAAATACGTTAATTTTGAATTCAACTATCAAGAGTGGCGGCGGAGTCCTTTAACCTGCTTAAACTCAATTTTATAGCTTGTTGTTTTTTGTTTTCTTTGTGATTTTTGAGCCTTTATGGCATGTACAGGATTGTTGAACTCTTTTGTGCCTAGGCGTTTTGGCACACCTTGTGCTTTAGTGTCTAGTGTTGTTTAATATATTCCATTTTGGCTTTTTCAAAAAAAAAAATGAAAGTCATTATCATGTTATTTCTGAAGTTTTTCTTTTATTTTAAAAAAAAAGTTGTTGTTTATAAATGCAAATATATACTAAAAAAACTAGGCATACGTGGGTTGGCAAAAGAACAACCATCATTTATTTTTGGTACCATCCTTTCTTAATTTGATGTTTATCATATCTTACTTTCTCCTGGAACTAAGTTATCAAATATGCATGTAGAAACATACTATCGAAAATAGTTTCAACTATATCTTACTTTCTACTAAAACACATTTATTAAACATGCACATAGAAACATACTAATCAGCTTCTCTGCACTTGCTATATAGAATGAGAAAAAAATTATACTTTTTCGAATTGAGAAGTAAAATGTGGTGATTTCTTATAAACATTATAATTCAATACAATCTAGATAATTAACAACTACAAAAAAAAAAATCGTACAAAAGAGAGAATTAGATGAGATTTATGAATTAAATTTGGGATTTAGGGATTCATGATTCAATTTAGGGATATTGATTTTCAGTTCAGGAACCAAAGTGACAATTTTCTACTTTTACTTTAGTCTTTGTGACACCTCATACACGCCACCTCATTAATTAACATAAGTTTTTAACGTCAGAGACTAAACTGATAACAAAACTGCATATTCAGAGACTACTTTGTATTTAATTATAAATCATAGATCTTTATGACAACGAGGTACAAAATTAGAGACCAAAGTGACAATTTACTCAATAATAAAATTCACTTCAAATTAGAAAAGCAAATTGTTGGCCTAAAATTGGTGGTCATCTTTAAGGCTAACAAATTGTTTATCTAATTTGTTATTTACTAATGTCTAAATTACTTTTGATGAATTAACTTGAGTTTAATTGTATCTTGTTTAAGGAGAGTTTAATTGTATTATTACTTGCCTTTTGTAAAAAATTAAAAATTATCGGGGTTCACCTTGCATATATTATGTATACCAACTGAGCTAAGCTCACGAGAACTTTTGTCAAATTGTTTGTTCTACTCCTTCTTATTCTTAATACAAGAAGAAAATAAAAAATTCATCTAAACCAATATAATCGTTGATTGTTGCAACCTTTTTAATGTTTTTATAGATATATCTCATAAAGTTTTGTGAAATATTGTATCCACTAATATTAAAAGACAAACATTAAATGAATGATAAAAAAATCTTTTACGCAATAAATACACCATAAAAATTAGTGACTTTTCTTATAAATAATAAATAGAACTATTTTTTTTTAAAAAGTTTTTTATATAAAAAAAATTCATCTTGTGTTCAATTTATTTATTAGTACTTCCTTCATCCCATTTTAAGCAACCCTTTTCTTTATTTTACATATATTAAAAAAAATGTATAAGTGAAAGAAAGAGAAAAATGATTTCATAAATCCAAAGTAAGATATATTAAATTGTGAATGATGAAAGTAATATTAATTAGAGTTATAATTATAAAAAAAAATAACTATTATTATATTGAAAAGAGTGAAATGAATCAACTTTTTTTAAATAATATTTCTTTGCAAATGACTTGAATATGCAGCATACGTTGAAGATTGAATGTATGCGTGTTATTCAGCATCGAAAAATGCAGTTGCAGCAGACTATTTTGTGTTAAAAATTAATTTGTGTGTTTCATTATATAAATTCGAGTGGAAGCCACGCGTGTCACAAATGCGAATGCATCGAATTCAATAAAGAACAAAAAAAAGTTGCAAATAACGAGTAGCTAATTTGGACTTTACTTTCCCTTTTGTTCACACATAAAACAAGAAAATGAAAGGTTGTGAAAAACGTTCTCATGTAAGGACGGTGGCTGCCTCTCTACACATTCATTCATCTATACATATGATAACGATAAATTTCTCGTCAAACAAATCCCAAACTCCATCCTTTCTAGCCTCTTTCTTTTCAGGTGCGCAATCCTCCTGTTTCTACCTGTTGTTTTTTATGTTCCTCAAAATTACTCTTTATTATCTAGTTAGTAAAATTAATTCATTTTTGTGTTAACCCTCCGGTTTTATGTGTCACCCACCCAGTCAATCACTTGGTTCACAAGTCATTCAATTTTATGAAATAATAATATAGTTTCTAATAAACATTTTTGTGACAGATCAACATGTGGTTTGTATATGAACATTTTGTATATTCACTAGCAATATTTGTTATGTTGTTTGGCACACCATCATACTCAAGTTCTTTTTTGAAGACTGAAAATAAGATAAAATCAGCTGTTTTTTTGTCCCCGAAATTCGAGTTAGGACCTGGATCAGTTATCAATAGATATTATTATGATATTGATTTTCCAAGAGGTCATGTAGCACTCAAGAGTTTCAATGCTGAAGTTGTTGATGAAGCTGGTAATCCTATACCTCTCCATGAAACCTATCTTCATCATTGGGCTGTTGGAAGATATCATCAAAGAAAACATGTTACACACACAGAAAATGATAGCCACAGGATGCTACAAAACTCTGCTGATCATGTTCTTGTGAGAAACAGTGGCATATGCCAGGGAAATGTTGTTCCACAGTACTTTGGCCTTGGATCCGAAACACGAGGAACAGCGACAGATATTCCAGATCCTTTCGGTATAGAGATTGGTAATCCTGAAGAGATTCCACAAGGGTTTGAGGAGAAATGGCTGGTTAATGTTCATGCCATTGATACTCGTGGTGCAGAAGATAAGTTAGGGTGCACTGAATGTAAGTGTGATCTTTATAATGTTACAGTCGATGAATATGGAAGGTCGATTAGGTCAGATTATAAAGGAGGTTTGTTATGTTGTTATGATTATACACAATGCAAATTGAAGGAAGGTTTTGAGGGGCCAAAGAGAAGTCTCTACCTAAGATACACTGTAAAATGGGTTGATTGGGATGATTTTATTGTGCCTGTGAAGATATATATAATTGATGTTACTGATACTTTGAAACCATCAGATGATTCAAAAGGATTGAACTCAGATCATGATTGCAAGGTAAATGAATTCATGAAGAAACTAGTAGTTTGTGGAAATGGATTCCATGTAACTGGGAGAGTACCCTGCATTCACACAGTAAATGTACTGACTTTGATTGTTTTAAAATCCAAGATACCAAACTTGGAATCTAGGACCTTCTGATCTTACTCTAATGGTCGTTGCTAACTGCGTGACTGTAGAGTATCTTGACTAGGGAATCCGTATCCGCAGTTTGTTTGTCTCAATTTAACTCTAAAACATAACACTAGTACATTACTTTGTTGGGTGTTTAGTGAGCAACATGGATTTCTTTGTTTCAGGTTGAGTATCAAGTTGAATCTTGTAGCAGAGATCATAATGAGAGAAATGGTTGTGTTAATGTGATGAGGACAAGTCTCCCACTACAAACTGGTGGCTATGTGATCTATGCTGTAGCTCATCAGCATTCAGGAGGAATTGGATCAACTCTATATGGACAGGTAATTTGCAATAGTTACAACATACATTCATAGTTAAATATAACGTGGAAAACTCTAAAATTGGAGAGAAATTAAAGAGCACCCTTAGAACACAAGAACAATATAACGTAGAAAACTCTAAAATTGGAGAGAGAAAAAAAAACCACTGTTGTCTAATGCCAATCATTGTTGCAACACATAGAGTTCTCTCAAAGACCTCACGAGCTCAATACACTCACCCTCTCCAAAGCCAATATCTAACTTACACCCCACAACACTTTAAAACCAGAATATAAGAGAAATAAAATAGTCAGATATAAACTTGGTGTTTCTGACTGGTGCATCTTGTAACGAAGAACTAGAGCCCATCTATATATTCTTAGCTTCCCTCTTCCTTTACAATACTAGGCAATGTGAGACATTTTCCAAGATGCTTTGATTTCAACCTACACCAGAATAACTTAAAGGGACAAAATTCAAATCCCTTCGGGGACAATTGTAACCAATAATGATTCTGCCTCTTAAAAGGGACTCTAGACTAGCACTTTTTTTTCCCCTTAGTCTTTCCATGCTGTAGTTTTCAATTCAGGGTAACAGATGTTTTAATTTACAAATGGTGTGAATTATCGGCAATATAGGACTATGACTATCTATGTTTTTTTTTGTTGCATTGATTGGCACGGGTATGCATCAAGGGTAATCTTGTTAACCAAACTGTAGTATTTAAACAGAAGTTGTAATTTATTAAACTAGACAGTAGACACAATTGACTGAACACCATGATCAAATCTTGAGTGTTTTCTGTTTACATTTTTTCGTATCTGTTTACTTTTGTGCTAAGGTTGCTGGTCCAACACTTCTACTTTTGATCAATAAATTAAACATTGTGTGGTGGCAAGTGGCTTATTTTCTGAAATATGTGGATCATGTTTTCAGGATGGCAGAGTTATATGTTCTTCTATACCAAGTTATGGAAATGGAAATGAAGCTGGAAATGAGACAGGCTACATTGTAGGAATGTCCACATGTTATCCTCGACCAGGTTCTGTCAAGATAGTTGATGGTGAAACTTTAACTCTAGTGTCTAACTACAGCAGCAGCAAGGAGCACACTGGAGTAATGGGACTTTTCTACCTATTGGTGGCAGAACAACTCCCAGACCAACAATTCAGACATTCTACTCGTTCTTCATTTTTTATGGATATAAATAATATACTTTTGGATAACTAGGGACATATAAAATGGTAATATAAGTGGAGTTTCATGAACGGTGTCAAAATAATATATGATTGATCAAAGAGGAATAAAGACAAGCTTGGGATGTGCTACTGAATAATATAGTTCTCTCTGTATTCAGCTAGTTGTAGGAGAAAAAAGTGTGACCCGGATGTGGGCATATTCTCAAGTTTCCATCAGTTTTTTGATGATGTGTTTTAGTGATATATATAGTTTGTATTTTTTGCCTTAATTCACTCTTGCTTGCATGATTGGAAGAGATCATTCTGATAGTCGCAGTTATTTTTGGCCCACTACAAGGGACACAAAGGATAAGGTCAAATTGGTCGATGAGCATTATGATTATCAATCTCTTTTTTTTTTTAAGATCAATCTATTCTTTTTAAAATCACATCTAGTTAACTTTTGTAGAATCACAGAAAAGCCGATTAATGTTCAATCCCACCATTCATTTGCGGGGACCTTATTTAAAGTCGAAGTATATGTATCGACTCTTAGCTCACTAGAATTGACGCTAGGGGAAATCGTAGTTAGTTCTACCATTGAGTGACTATATTTAGAGCATCTCACACATTGAATTATCAAATTACTGATATTCTAAAATCATTGCTAGTTCCATCGTATACGATGTTTGTATAGTTGGACGGAAACATTTAAAAATTACTAAAAAATAATCTTTATTTTTTTTTTTTTGAGGGAAAAAATAATCTTTATTTATAGACTTCAGAAAATCTAACAAAAAATCAAAAATCAAACAAAGGTAGTAAAATAGTACTAGAAACATAAAAAAAATACTAAGTTATTAAACAAAATAAAGCCATTAAAATAGGTATAAAATTAGGTTATTAGTCCTCTGTCTATCACAGTTGTTGGTGGTGAGATGGCTGGTGGCAATGGTGGCCTTTCCGGCCGTGGAGTTATCTTTCTGTCCATTAGGTTGATGTGACAGATAATACTTATGGGGCTGTTTTGCTCGTCGTCGTTAGTCATTGAATGTTTTTGAATTTTTTTTTGGGAAGTTTTGATCTTTTGAAAGTAAAAAGATGGGGAAAACTAATTCCTAAAGGTAGCGCCACTCGTATATTCTAATCAACGAGAAGCAATTGTCGTGATGTGTGTTGGGGAGGGTATATAGAAACACTCTGATGCTGTTGACGAACGATTACAACGACGAGCGTCAATGGTTGTAACTGTTAATCATTGTATTATGTTAATGGTCAAGGACATTACGGATCCATGAGATCCCGTCTTCAGACCACTTGGGATGATCGGTCAACGTGAGCCATTTTTTTTTTGGGCTCTTCGCTGGGTTGTATCAGGGTCTTCTCGTGAATGTGGCCCCCACTCAATGAAGGGTTCATGGGCCAAATGGACCTTTTAGGCCTGATAGGCGTTGAGCGTAAGCCTTTGATCAGTTCAGAACAAGAACATGATATGAGGTGTGCATGTTTAAACGAGCAATGCCATAGAAAAATTCCCGCCATAATTTTGTGAAGCGACAAAGTGTAACATTTGTTAAAGTTAGATAACTTACTATAATTTTATCTATCTCAATGCTCACTCAAATATGGACGAAGACAGTCTTCTTCAACCAGGGATACGTGACATAATAGTCAAGATACCCCTTGTCAGTCTGGTTAGATGCTTGTCATTTTCAGGCTTGTTCTCCAAATATTGTTTGATTTTGCTGTGAGTTGGGACCACAGTGCCAGTTTTGTGATTGTTTTTCAAACACGCGACCTGTGGGGGGTTAATCAGAGTTTCGTGATTGTTTTGAATTTACTTTGTAAACAAACAAAATAAAAGAGGAACAAACCAATGACTTCGTACACTCATTCTTTTGTACTACATTTTCTCTCTCTTTTTTGTTATCATAAGACTTGTTTATATTTGTAATTTTATTTTTTTCTTTTTCACACCTTTCGTTCTTCATTGGCAAACTAGAACAAATTTTGGATATGTTTTGGTGCACTTAATTAGTTCCCAAAACATCTGATTTGAGGGGGTTTTTGAATGGTGTTAGAAATATCTCAACAAGTCTTATGTATGTAAAATCATACTTCACATAATACTTTGGGTCATGTTAACATATAGCTTCACAAAATACAAACACATTGGTCCTAAAAAAAGAAATTAGCATTGGTCCTAACATGTAGTTTCACAAGATACACAAACAGATTGATCTTAACATGCAGCTTCACAGGTTGTTCCTAAAAAAAACAACTAAATTTTTTAGTCTTTGACAAAAACAAGTTGAGACACATAAGTCTCTAAACCAGAATCTAGTCAAATACCATCTGATAAATGTTGTTACATATTTATAATCTCTTATATAGACTAAATTATCATTTTCATGTAGTTAAGGTTATGACATATGAAATGTCACACCAGTTCAAATATGCGGGAAAAAATAGTTGTGATAAAAGTTTGATTGAAATTTAACATGTTCCACTTTAGAGATGTTCACGTAGTCTTTGAGAATGTTAAAGAGTCTCGCATCGGATAAAATATAACACGAATATGTATTTATAAATAGGAGTAATTAATTCATAAACTGGTTTTATAAGGATGAATTTGGACTCAAATCTTAAGATGGTATACGCTCAAATATGATTATGTGGAGGGAACAAATGTAACAAAAAAAGAATAAATTTAAAAAAGAACTAGACTCTTGACCCACGTTGTCGCGTGGGTCTGTTATAGACTATTGATCAATATATTTTGATTACAATCAACTCAAGCAAATTGAAAAATAAACCATTCTATAATATCATGTATTATTGATCAATGTGACATACATGGATTTTTTTTATAAGAAAGTCAAATAGTTAAAAAAAAATCAAAGTATATTTTAAAAATTTTCTTTGTAAACTACATTAGATGTGACATATCTATCTTCTCCTTCATCATCAATAATCAATATCTTCAAGTCTTTCATTGATGTAACTCTTGACAATGCAACATATAGCTGCCCATGTGAAAAAATTGGTTGAGGCAAATACAGACATTTGGTTGTCATGGATGCGCTTAAAAAGAGCTCAAGATATCAAATGTTCTCTACTGAACTTTTCTATGCATGTGCGCTAACTTGAGACAATGACCAAACAGACCAAATGGTATCACCAATTTATAGGAATGGCATAAGGTTATTAGTTGGCGTGAACATAACATGCATAAACACAAAAAAACCAAGAATTAAATTATGTCTCCTAGTTATAGGTCTCAAAGGTGTGCAACTAAACACTTTGAGCAACTAAACACTTCTAGAGCCCCGCGTCTTGCACGTTTTTTCATGTTTGCATTTATTATTGGCATGGCTCTAGGTAGCAAAAAATGTGCAAAATTAAATTGGTGAAGACAATGTTAAGTAATAGTTAGTTGCTCATTAATGTGATGATTTAGGAGGGAAATAGCTTCTTACTCAAGGTTAAATTTGTCATTTTGGAATGTTAGGGCTGCATTAGAGTTAGGGATTTAGGGAAATCAGACCACCTTGAATTTGTATTAAATAAGATAAATTTTGAATTTAGTTTTTAAACCAAAGGTTATGCGAGTGAAGGAATTTTTGGGTTTGTATCAAAGAGACATTTTTGGAATTTTTAAAGAATTCACTACACAAATTTCAATATTTTATTAGTATATTTATTTGCTTAATAAGCATCATAGCATTTTTCCTTAAAAAAAAAAAGCACCATAACATTTTTCTTAAGGTTTTTCTATCATGTGTAAATTTGCACATGTTAAGAAGTTTAAAGAAGAAATTTTATATTGGAAATTGTACTTTTAATATTAAATATAAAACTTTTGAATAAGTAATTGTTGTTTTCAAAAAAAAGTTACTACTATTAGTTACATTAAAATGTGCAATATTACAAATGTTAGACAAACCCTTTTTCTTAAACTATCAATCAATAGATTATTATGTCTCTCTTCTATTTAGTGAACTATAAAAAGAGAAATGCTATGTATAGCGAAGCTGCACGACGTGAATTGTAACACGATAAATGTGTATTCCACTCACCAACTAAGTATTGACTACCATTTATATCTCCACCCTTCCTCAATATTCTACTCTACTCAAAAAAAAAATTGGTCAAATTTCTCATTTCTATCAGGATAAATTTGCGACAATATTCTTTTTAGTTATGTATAACATGACTATACTTTTAAATTAATCGAGAGACTAAGTGGATTGATAAATACTTTAAGTTTGTCCATGAGCTTGTTGATTCTCATACTTTAAATTAATCGAGTGACTAACTTGATTGATAAATACTTCAAGTTTGTTCATGAATTTGTTGGTGTAAATCTTAGAGACCAATATGTTAAACTTATGTCATGTATCATGACTTTGTATTATTGTTGAAATTGCCTTAAAACTTGATGGATGAAGAATATTGTTGCTAAAAATATAAAAGATTTGTTTCAAATATATTTTGCGGTTTCAGAAGATTGTTGCTGAAAATATAAATATATTTTTGTAGAGTATGAAGGAAGATTTGATGCAAATATATATTTGAAAAAGAATATTTGATGCAGATATATTTTGTGCTGAAGGAGAAAAAAAAGAAACGTATTTTCAGCGTGATATCTATTCCAAATTTATTAGTTATATTTCTTTATAAATATAAATCTTGTATCAGATGAAAGATAAGAGAGTAGAGAGCCGGAAAACAAGGGTTTAGAAGCCAACATCAAAACTAGGGTTTGTAGAGAATTCTCTTGGCAACAAACACTAGGGTTGAGATTGATTCACCTTGGAGAAACACTATTAAGATTGAGTCTCTTGGTCACAGGAAGAGATTCGAGACTTTAGGTAGAATTAGGTTTGAAGACTGATTCTTGTAACCCTTTGACATCTCTTTTTTGTAAAGTTACTCATCATTATAATGGAACGAAGAGCTGCTCTCTCCCGCAGAGTAGGTCAGTATTGAACCGAACTGGGTAAACAAATTTTTGTGTGTTCTATCTCTCTCTCTTTCTTCTTTGTTGTTCTATCTTTTGCTTGTGTTTATAGCGGAACATTGATTTATAGTCAGACTTTAATATGAATTGAGATAATAATATAAAACGTAGACACTATTATATATACAGACTGATGACCACATTTAACGGGTCATATATATGATATATTAAGTTTATACATATGTATAAACATTAGGAGTTATATTTATATTGGATTGACCGACCATAAAAATACCACATAATATCTAATAGGTGAACATAAGAGAGTGACATGGTATCAGATAAACTAATCACTTCTTCAAAAACCCTACTTGAAGGTTTTATTGACTTGACTAACATCGATTACCTGATGTAACAATAAAGGGAAATAAATTTTAATGGTATGTTGGGTGTTATATGCTGATTTTCCTTTAAAACTACAATTCATTCTCATACTTTTAAAGTAATAGAGAGACTAACTTAATTGATAAATACTAGTTTAAGAAACGTGATATATTCTCTCTCAAAAAAAAGAAACGTGATATACACTTCTATAATAATACAAGATCAAATAAAAGAACATGAATGACAATAAAAAATGATTTCGTTCAGAATACATATTTAAAAAAAATTATTTATGTTTTTTAAAATTTGATATCTGAATAAATTAAAGATGGATGATGTGTTTAAACTTAACTTCCAAGTTAGTAGAAGAAATGATTCCGTTACGGAACAGAGCTAAAAATACTCTTAAAACTTTCCCTCTTTCGTCTTCCACTCTTTTTCCTCTACACTTCGTTTCATACTATAAATTGCTACTCCACTTCATTTTTCTAAACCCTAACTTCATACACATTCATTCTTCAACAACAAACCTTTAGGTACATTCTCTCGCTCTCATTCCTCAACTTTCTTCACAATTCCGATTCTCGCTTTTTCTCTTTTCCACTCACACTCGCTTTATTCTCTCGCTTTCAATTTCACTCATATCATTTTTTCTTTTATTTTATTTTATCAAAATTAACATTATTACAAGAGATTAACATAGTAAAATGCCTCTTTTTGCATTATACTGCTCAAAAGTTATTTTTTAAAATATTTTTTTGTTTTGTTTTTCATTTCTATGTTTTAGGGTTTAAGTGTTTTCTTTTCCTTTTTGTGTGTGTGTTTAAGATATTGTTGCAAAATTTCTGGAAAATGAGCATGGGTTCACAAGTATTACTTAAAGTTACACTTTTTATTATTTAGTTTTTTTTTTTTTTTTTTTATCTTTTTTCAAATGCTGATTAAAAGATAAATTAGCTTTTTGTTTAGTTGATTCTTCTTATAAGTTCATTCCTAGATTTTTATTAGTCACCCTTGTATTAAATTAGTTAATGAGTATTGTGTGTAAAGCCCAATAGACACATGTGGTTACATCCAATTAATTATTTGTTTTTTTTCAAATTTTGACCGATGTCAAAGTGTTCGTATTTGTGCCGTGTTCAGTTTATGTGTTTGTGTCGGTGCTTCATAGTTTTTGGCTGATATATTTTTTTTATGGTTGATTTTCAAGAATACACTGGGAATGTACTGAGCTTTCTCATGGCAACAAAAGAACGTCCTGTGGTTGGGCCGAAAAAACCAGCCCTTACACCGAAGGCTATAATACACCAAAAGTTTGGCAAAAATGCTTGCTATGTGGTAGAGGAAGTGAAAGAGGTCTGTCAAACTGAATGTCCAGGGTTAAGCATTCCTCAGACGAGGCCATCTCTTTACCGCTGCACACTGCAGCTTCCAGAACTTACAGTTGTGTCGAGGACATTTAAGAAAAAGAAGGATGCAGAGCAATCTGCTGCGGAGATGGCTATAGAGAAGGTATTACTCATTTCCAATCAGTAAGCAAATTATTGATAATAATGAATAATATCATTGTGCTTGTACTCGATTATCCTTTTACTTACATGTTCATTTCTTTATTTGTTCAAACAAGTTATTTATAGTTACCAAGAAGTGGTAGAATTGAACTGATAAAATACTTACTCGGTTACATTTAGTTATTGATGATTATTTGTTATTTTTAGACCTGCTGTGAAGATGATAATAGCCTAAGTAGAAAGTTGAGTTTGATTTCTTGCATTTGGAGATGATTATTTTTTAATTTTCTGATGATTTTTTTTTTGGGGTCAATGTCTTGTATTTTAGAGGCTTTTTTTAATGTAGGTTTCAATTGTATTTTATACTGACTCATTGTTGCAAACTATATATTTTAAATACAGAGGATAGGCAAATGGATCTTTACCTAGTGCCGATTATACAGTAACAATTTATTCAATATGCATGCTTCCTATCTGCATATTATTTTTTAAATTGCCACTGCTACGTAGGAACTCCTTTGTGTTGTATCATATCTGCTATTTCAAGTGTTTACCTGTTTTGAGAGGATTATGACATTTAAACTTTCACAATATTACAACTATGAATTGCTCTCCTGCAGATTGGTATCATTACAGAGACTACTGATCTTACTCCTCAGGATGCACAAGAAAGTTTAGTTGCTCGAATTGCCTATATCTTTTCAGAAAAAGTAGGTAATTTTTTCTGTGTATTGAATGATGCCTACTTTCAGTTATGAAAATAAAGTATTTTAGGAGCACTACAGTCCCTTTTATGTAATAAGAGGTGTTTGGAAGAGCTTATTTGAGCTTATCTCGTGACATTAGCGCTTATGCAAGTGTGTGAATAGTTTTTAGAAATAGTTTATGATAGTTGGCTTATAAGCGCTTAGCTTGCGTTTTTGGCATATATGATAAACACCTTCTATTGTAGAAACAGGTTATATACAAGATCTTATATGATCGTAGTGCTTAAGTAAGCTGTTCTACAAACTCGCCTTAAATCATTTTGTTGTGTTTAGCCGGATGATCCAATGATCCTTCAGGTTTCTAATTCTGTTTCACCTGGCCATCCTTATGATTTTTTTTCCTAACTGCTAGATTGCTCTGTAAGTAGCCAGTTCTTGGTTGAGCTGGTAATTAAGACATTTGGTGAAGAAGTTTGAGAACAGATTCCTCACTGATGTTGCTGTGTACTATTTAGTCTGTAGTTAGTTTCAAGTTATTGAACATCAATGTTTGTTGCAATGAACATTAAGGATACACTACTAGAAATTACTATATTCTTATTCCCTTCATTCCCGATTGTTTGATAGCAAGCAAATAATTCTTTTAGAACTGGTCTGATCTCTGAACGTTGTTGGACATTCAAAGGTTGAAAACATCAAGTTTATGAATTTTATCTTTCTACTTTCTTGTAGTTTTTTTCTCATGTATTTTAGTAAGATATGACATACAATTACACCTTGCTGGTCATCACATTGAAAAATTAGTCAAAATGAAGTATTATTTTTTTGGACTTCATGATTTACCAATATTACATGTGTTTGTCAGTGAATTTAAATTCAGTCTGATACCATTTTTCTTTGCCATTCATCACCTATACAGTTTCTTATATCTGATCATCCGCTCAGTGGTCACATTCGTGCTAGTTTGAGGACGAAGAGCGATCATTGTGGATCAATTCCTATTTCTGTCATTGCTGTCTGTGATGCAAAGATTTCTAGTTTGTGTAAATGTATTAATCCTGAGGTGGAGTCAAATCCGTTTTTGGTCCTTCCATATATAGTAAGGGCTGCTACAAGGTTAAATGAGTTTCTTGTTACATCTGAACAACATATCTGGATTAGAAAGCTGAGTCCATATCCACAAGATATTATAGAGTCATTAATGGAAGAGGGTGATTCACAAGAATGCATTCAGGTTGAGGCCATACGCATTCCTAGTTCAATGGAAAAACATGTTGAAGCTGTGACTCTCTGTATGTCTTTAAGAGAGCACTACCTTGATATCATTGCAAATGAACTTGGGTTAGAAGATGGGGCCAATGTTCTGATTTCAAGGTATGATGTATTTACAAAGAATTTTCGTAAACTAGATAATTGCTTTCTAACTTATTCTTGATCTTTGTGGCTCCAATAGGAATATAGGCAAAGCTTCTTCAGAGACCAGACTATTCTTTGCTGCTCCACAACTACTGGATCGGTTTTTTGTATCGGGAAATGGAAAAGAAACCATTCATTTTGAAGGATCTCTAAATGCAAGGGCAAGATACTTGTCTGGGCAAGATATAGTTGGTGATGCAATCTTAGCATGCATCGGATATACACGGAAATCGAGAGATCTTTTCTACGAGGATGTAACTGTTCGGTTATATTACAGGTCTCTTTAAATTCAAATGTTTATTGTAATTGTAATAGTACAATGGTCAACCTTATATTACATTCTTGGCTAAACTTAATACTTGGTGAAAAGGTGTTATTATGTCAATTTGTCATGCATTTTTGCTTTATTATTGCGGCCAACTGAAGTATTTTTATTTTGGGAGACCAACCTGTAAAAACCTTTGCTGTTTTTGATAACTGAGTAGATTTCCTTTTAACTCGTCATAATTTAAAACCTATCTAATAAATAATTTCTCCAGGTTTTAGTTAGGCATCCCACGGTTGCTTAGGCTAAGAAAGATAAAGGGACCTTTCTGATGTTGCTGCAAAATGAATGTTCATAATAAAAGTAGACAACTTTGATTATTTGACTAGGAGGTTTTTCTGATCTTCCAACTTTTGTTTCTCGTTTGCATGATGTTTTTTTGGAGACGTATACTAGTTTTGTCCTCCCATCCATTTTTGCATCCATTGAATTCTTTTAGATGAGTATTTTTGTTGGTTAGAAATATTTGTCAGTTTCTGTTTGTGTAAAATTATTCAACTTTGCATCATTTAGTGATTGCTAGGTTTTCTATACAGGATGCTTCTAGGGAAGACTCCAGGAGGAATTTACAAATTATCCAGAGAGGCACTACTCACAGCTGAGTTGCCTTCAAGATTTACCACGAGAGTTAACTGGAGGGGTTCCCTTCCTAGGGATATTCTTTGTATGTTTTGTCGCCAGCATCACCTGTCTGAACCTCTCTTTTCCATTATAAGTCATCCTCTCAAAATACCAACTGAATCATCGAAGTCATGTTTTAAGGCTGCAGGCTTGGGAACTGATGTGATTGAATGTGCCAATGGGGCCTCTGTAAATGGATGTCCAAAGCAATCAGATTCAGGGATGTTTAAATGTGAAATAAAGTTGCTTTCTCGGTGTGCGGAAGTAATACTTTTGTGTTCCCCTGAGGATTGTTATAAGAAGCAGAATGATGCTATTCAGAATGCCTCATTGAAACTTCTATCATGGCTGAACAAGTATTTTAATAGTGTAACTGCTCCTTTTGAACGGCTCTATGAGACTGCAGGGAACTTCGGCATCCACGTTTTTTCCAAAAACCTTTTCAGAGAGATTGTAATTGGTCAATCCATTCAGAATGGCCATCTTTATGCAATGCAGTGTAATAAATCACTTGAGCCAATGTGTGCAAATTCATTACAAGACATGTTAGTAAATGGCGTTTGCAGCTTAAAGATTGAAGGTCCAGACTCTGGTGTCTGTCCATGCAATGGATCCTTACCTTGTATTAGTTATTCAGTATCTTTGGTTGTGGAGGGTGAAAATATGAAAGAAGTTATTGAATCTTGTAATGAGTTTGAGTTTGAGATTGGGGTTGGTGCTGTGATTTCATTCATTGAGGAGGTTGTGATGCAGATGTCTGTTGGCCAGTATGCTTATTTCAACACGAACTTGCTCACTTCTGATTTGATTTTTGCTTCAGCTGGTGATTCAGCCATAATGTTGTCCTTATCTTCTAGTGAGTTACTTTCTCCTGTTACCCTCCCCCTAAGCACCCACACATGTACGTTGTTTTGCAAGTGGCTAAATTGCTGATTCTAAATTGCAAATTGTGTTGATGGTTTTATATTCTTATTTTGCAGAGGCCTGCTGTGTGGAGTATGAAATAAGTTTGACCAAAGTTGCAGAACCTCCAGAGGAAAGAATGGAGCAGGCTCTTTTTAGCCCTCCACTTTCAAAGCAACGAGTGGAATTTGCAGTGCAACACATTTTAGAATCACATGCTACTACTTTGGTACGCTTAGCTTTCTCAACTTATTTTCTTTTGTTAGTCCGAGGTCCAAGTTGTGAGTTTGAGGTTCTCCTTCATTGCAGCTTGATTTTGGATGTGGATCTGGAAGCTTGTTGGAAGCATTGCTAAATTACACAACTTCGCTGGAGAAAATTGCTGGTGTTGATATTTCACAAAAGGGTCTTACGCGGGCTGCAAAGGTTTACATGCACTTTCCTATCTCAAAATTTGCATTTTAGTTTTTTTAAGTAGAGTAATTAGGGTTTAGGCTTAGATGTGCAAGAAAAGAAGTGTCTTCTATAGTTTGGAATATATAATACCAGGGAGCGTTGTCTGCTCAAGATTGATCCTAAATATGCCAAAGTAATGGCTTTTGTCTGACCGTGAATTCAAGATAACGAAACATTTTTTTATTGAATGATAAAGGTGAGCTCAAAGGCTCTACAATGGTGGAATAATAGAAAAGAAAGGATAAACTGGAGTGTGAAGTGTGAACACTCTTACCAGAGCACAATGCTCCTAACCAGAGTGAGCTCAATGCGTTCCTCACTACATTCCCCTCCCTTTTATAATAGAATATTCCCTAAAATCAACGAAAGTGCCAACTAACTCTCATTTCCTATGCTTCTGCAATCTTCTAGAATGTGCCTTACCTAGGTGTCCTATCATTGTCCCGACTCCATCAAGATCTTGAGAAGGTGTTTATTATGTCCATCTTGTATTATGTAGTCTTTGTGCATAATTGGCAGGAACCCAAGAATTGAATTTAAAAGAATTAATGAAAGAACACTTTTAGTGGGAAAATAAGAAAGAATCAGAGAGAACTCTCCTCCAAGGGTTTCCCACTCTCTACAATACTGCTCTATTCACCAAACGTTAACAAATATTAATCCTCCCCTTCTCTACACCAAACGTTAACAAATATTAATCCTTCCCACTACCTAATACTTCCCTAACTCACTTCTAACCTCATATCCTAACAAACTCATCTTTATCCTTGTCCTAACAATAATGCTGCCCATAACTTTTGAAAATAGAAAAGTGATTGGTCAAACAATTGTCATTATTATGTTGAGTATCATGTACGTGCCTTATTTAACGGATGCAGATATTTTAATATTTGAGTATATGTCTTTGACTTGATATTTACTGACTTGAATTCTGCTCAGTGTGGAAATATTGTTTAAAGTAATGAATTTATGTTGGATGAATAGTTGATGCTGGCAGCCTTTTGATCTTGGAGGTCTTGGTCTTATACTTATAGGACCTTCTAGTGCTTTGTGTTGGAAGCTGAAATCATAATTTTGTTCTTGTATGTATGTGAAATTTCTGTCTGTAAGCTGCTTGATTTTGTGTGCATAAATTGTGCAGGTACTGAATTCAAAATTAGATGCAAATCCAGATGCTTGTGTGACAAGAACTGACATAAAGTCAGTTATTCTTTACGAAGGTTCAATTACAAATTTCGATTCCAGGTTGCATGGGTTTGATATTGGTACTTGTTTAGAGGTATTTCTTAATCCATTTTATATTCCTATTATTGTTGACTTCATATTTTTTGATAAAATGTTGACTTCATTTTTGATATGGTGTGTCCTAAATCAAGATATATTAATTCTTTATTACTTGTATAAAATCATCTATGATACATGGTTTGTTTGGCGCTGAACGTGTAACATGTTTATGTTTATCATATGATAATTAAGTTCACTGTCTGTAACTTGCTTGAGTTTGATGTTTTAAATTGCACTGTGTCGGATGATTTCATATTGTGATGTTTGAATTAGAAATCATGTGACTTAAAAAAATTTCAATTTAGCTCTTCCGTTTAAATTGCAAATATGGAAGAGTTTCATGAAAATTTTAGTAAGGAATTGATACCACATTAGCTCACTTTAGAGGAGATAAACCCACCCCATGTTGCTAGCATTCATTTTAACACGTTTAAATACTTTCGGCTTAAAAACCGGATGATGCTGCTGATGTGGTCGTTCTTTAGCCTGTAAACAAGCACTTCTACATAAACCGATGCTTGCTAGCATTCATTTTAACATATCCTAGTTTAAACGCTTTAGGCTTAAAAACTGGATAATGCTGCTGATGTGGTCTTGCTCTTTAGCCTGTGAGCAAGCACTTCTACATTTTTATCACTTGGAAATACCTCTGCTTCAATTTGCTGGAATATACTTTATACATGCAACCAGTGTCATGTTCTTGGAAATACCATTGCTTCAATTTTGCTCATGCATGATGTTTAAACCTGTAGATCTGCATTTGTGTAGAAACTCTGATTATCTTGGTACTGAATCAACCGATATAAATTGCTTATTTAATAATGCAGGTGATTGAACATATGGATGAAGATCAAGCTTGTCTCTTTGGGGATGTGGCATTAAGTCGTTTTTGTCCAAAGATTCTCATTGTTTCTACGCCAAACTTTGAATACAATGTAGTGCTACAGAAGTCGAATCCCCCTACCCAAGAACAAGAAGAATTGGACGGGCAAACCCTCTTACAGTCATGCAAGTTTCGCAATAATGACCACAAATTTGAGTGGACCAGAGAACAGTTCAACCAGTGGGCATCTGACTTGGCTGCACGGCACAATTACAATCTGGAGTTTAGTGGGGTTGGTGGTTTTGCTGATGTTGAACCAGGTTTTGCTTCACAGATTGCTGTGTTCAAAAGAGAATGGAGTCATGAAGATGAAGTCCAGACGCTTACTGATATAGATAGCCATTATAATGTAATATGGGAATGGAATAGCAAAAAGAAATAGCTTTTTTTTCTTTAAAAGAAGATAACGGAATGAGACTTATATAGTTCTGATTGCTGGGCTTGCAAGAAGACAACCAAAATAGAATGGATGCCTGGAAATAAGGGAAGGAAGTATTGATAGGTTTAGTTAAGGGATAGAGTCTGAAATTGCTAGGATATATGTAGTGAGATATTTTGTGGAGCTGGATGGTTAAAAAGTTAGGGTCTTCCCCTAGGGTGACATGAAGTTTAAAAGAATACACATGTTGGTTTTTTATGGTAGAATTCTATTATTATTATACAGATAATGGCGATGTTTTGGTTTATTTTGCATCCATCGACACGAGATTGTGTTTTGGTTTTTCATCAATTCATTCAGCGTATTCATTGGCACTAATCAAAAAGTTGTATATATAACTTTTTAAACATCAACTATTCGCAAGAGCAGATTGAAAGACAAGATAATTGCTATAAAGAAATTTGAAACAATATTACAGAAAACAAGGCAAATATGCATAAAATGCAGGAGCATGTAAGCTAGAACATAACAACTATGCATGAAATATCATCACAGCTTCCAAGAGATTTGGCTTCTTTGACTAACTTTGTAGCTGCTTTTTGAGCATCATCAACATCCTTGATACAGTCGCAAGCTTCTTGGTTCTTCATCACCTGCAAAAGTGAACCCAATGTTTAAGTTGATAATTACTTAACACAATTTATTGTCATTAATTCTAGCATAAACGAAGTCGCCTCGTACCTTCCATAGACCATCACTTGCAAAAATGATGAATTCAGTGTCCTCATCAATTTTCTTGATCATCACATCTGGTTCTGCAGTGATGTGCTCCTTCAGTTTTCCATCTCCAAATGCTCTTGTCATCGCTAACTGGCCATCCACTCTTGGAACATCCCCTTAACAAAATGGAGGGAAAAAATGACGCATATCGAGTTATAGAAAACTTTTAATCTTTCATTCTGATTGTTATATTATTAGAAAACTCTAGCTATTCAGCAAAAAAATAGGTGTCATGCATAGACTTGAAATTCTTATGATATACAAAAGTAAGTTTATATTCATGTATGAAAAAAGAAATTTATTACATGATTAAGGAAGTTATGCATTTATAGATTTGGTTGAATTTATTTCATCATTACCAGGTCTCTTAAAAACACAACCTCCTCTGCTCTCAACCAGATCTTTTTCCTTCTCTGGTTCGTGATCCACAGTTAGTTGTTTTGCAAGACCATTTTTACATGATATTGCTCGAGAATCGCCAACATTTATAACTAGTAGCTTTACTCCGTTAATTAGTATTGCTGCCACAGCTGTTGATCCTCCACGCCAATCGGCTATGTTTTCTAAAATCTCGTTGTCCGTAGCTTTACATGCTTTCTTAACAGCATGCACTGGATTTTCCCAGAAATCAGGCTATCCATGCAGGATTAAGAAATCAAATGGCGGTGAGAATAATAATGTGTAGACAGAAATATATAATATATCTATTACTAAAGTATATACCTCACTCAGTATATTTTGGAATAGATGGTTTTGCAAATATTTTGCAACATCAGGACCTGCATGTCCATCAAATATTGCATACAGTCCTAAATCATATCCATTGAGCTTTCTGTGTTGAGCAAAAACATAGTCCTCCATTCCATGGTTCATCTTTCCTTCAACTAAATGACATCCATGGCTGAATTGTCGAGTCGAAGTCTTATTATCTTCACCTGCATCTTTCATGAACAGGCCTTTGTGAATTCCGTCCTGTGAGAAGAACAGAAAAAAAAAAATGTTATCTAACGTATTTTGAAAGCGTCAAGTATTCCCAAGTATAACTTTAGTTTTTGATGACATTGCAAGAATGTATATACGACAAAATTTCCCACGAGATAAACTGAAAATGTATACTTCTGTAACTGCAGTAGGACCGTCGTCTCCTAGTAAGTACTCTCCTTCCTCTTGTTGATCATCAATCACATCATCATCTCCTCCAGATTTTTCTTCATTGTTGTCATCACCGGCTTCATCGTTATCTTCATCCTCACTACGTTTTTCATCTCTAGAAAAGATATCTTCTGCCTGCTATTAAATGAAAATCATGAATTTGCAGACTATGATAACGAGGAAGGTGCACTACCAAGGAAATTTCTTTGAAAGAATGTTTATTGATGTAAATTGTTTTATTTCTTTGCTTTATCACTTGGAAAATTCTAAAAGCAAATCAATTCATGTGATTTTCATGTTCAAACCGTGTAATACTAGCTCTATTTTCCACCATATATACCTGCATCAGCCTTTGATTACATTGTAATGCTAATGGGAAAAACAAGAGTAAAAGAGAATATATAACCTTTCTGTCAAGAGTCTCCACATAGCTTTCCTTTCTTGATGTCTTCTAATATACAAGGAGTTAACTTAGATCATTGATTCCTATAAGCTTGTGATATCAATAGAAAGAGAAATATATATACCTTAAAAGCAGCATGATTCCCATCAGCAATCAAAGTAGACTTTCTCTTATGTAAGTTAGAATGAGCCTGATCAAGACACAACAAAATCACATGTGAAATGTGAAATACTGAAAATGTGAAGACTAAATGTAAAAACCAATGGTCAACTGGTGTTTTTCTAGTAAAATATATTATGAAAATGAATGATAAGTGAAAACCAGGGACGGATCCAGACTTTAAGTATATGTGGAGCTAAAATTTCATAAAAACAATAATGCAAACTAAATTAAAAATAAGAAATATCATCAGATTCATCAATCAAAACAGAAAACACATCATCCGCCATATCACATACAATTTCTTGAGTTATTTCAAATGTACAAGCAGAAGCAAGATCCTTTTGAATGCTAGGGGCAGACATATAGTTATTTCCGGGAGCACAATTTCATCACACTGTAAACTAGATGTACAACTCCAAACATACAGTACTATCCCATTCTAAACCAAAAAAAATCCACATAACCAAGCCCCTAAGTCCTTCACAAAACACAATAACTCCCTCCAAATTACACATAACGAGGCACCACAACCATAATAGGCAACAGCTGAATTCTTCTTCCACATATGAAGTCTGCAACATAAAGCAAAAACCACCACAGTGTCCAATAATGCATCATGTCTACCATTTTCACTATCTTGCCCTCATTGCAGTAGCTTCTCAGTTAAAATAAGATTGATCTTCAATCCGGGAAAATACCTCTAAATTTAAAGGTACTTGTACACGAGATAAATGTGAGAGCTTCTGAAAAAATTGAGACAATCCAGTTTCTACTTAAACAAAACTTAGTAATCAGGAAAAACATAGTTGTATCACTAAGGAAACCCTAGTAATTGGTGTCACTAAGGAAACCCTAAAACAAACAATTGGAGAATCATCAATACCTTAGAGTTGAGAAGGAGGAGAAATTTGAGATTGAGAGAGGATGAAAAGAGAAGAGAGGGGCGTACGTGTTTACAGGAAGCAGGAAAATGAAAGAGAGTGTTTGTTTGTAGAGACATGCAAACATATTCAATATATATACACTTTGAAGTTTCAAGCAAAATGGTGAGAAATTCATAATGGAGTGTGACACACATATATAGCAGCATCTTGAATGAAATAAGCGTACCTTCATGATATTTGTTTGATGAATGACTTTCTCTTTGACTGAGTTTCAAACAAAAGGTGATGAGAGAATCATAGTTTATAACATGCAACAATATAGATATTTTAAGAATGTGATGTGTGCAAGTGTCGAGTGTGTAAGGAAGTATATTTCTTTGCAGGGAAAGAAAATACACGTGGTTATAGAATGTGTAGGGCAGTGTCCCTCACCGTTTGCATTTGATTTTTGCAAACTCACTACACAAGTAACCATTTTATATTATCAGAAGAAAAAGAAGGTAACCATGTTACTTCTCTTGGGACAATGAATAATGTGAGTACTAAAAATAATACGATGGTTAAAATATAAACTTAGTTAAATAGTGATAAATCCAGTAGAGTCCTTTAACCACGTTGCCTTGAGTTTAAATTAGTCTGCAATCTGTATATATAGAAAATGTTTTGTTGATAGAGATGAAGTTCACTTTTAGTTGAGTTTAGTATGTAATCTGCATATGGATTAGTTTCTGATTTTTTTATTGAAGAATAACTTTTTATTTCATTCAGCATCCTTCAAAAACAATCAACTATTTCTCAACAAATAATTATTTTCGGACTTTCCTCAAAAAAAATTATTTTCGGTCTAAGAAATTTATAAACTTAATTTTTTTTTCCAAAACGAGAGATGAAATTGGGCCTAGATTGAACCCATAATGTACTGAGTCGTCCAGGCCCAGGATGCATTCATTTTGTTTTCTTGTTTAATTTATCACTGTTACTTTTTCCACCTCATGAGTTTCTCCCACACCCTATTTGGATTTTAAAATCCAAAATATTTTAACTGCATAGGGAGCGCGAGAAACACATTGGATGGGAAAAGCACGTGTCTCAATTTATTTAATCAAATAAAATGAAGTGACTTTACAAAATGAAGATAACATGAAACATAGTAAGCACTTAATTGGGGAGAAAGTCTTAGTTGGTCACAAACACAAATAAAAAATGAGTACTGCTATATCTCCCGAGAGATATTCCCACGAAGGGATAGCGAAACACAGTTTAGCCAATAAAAATTGCTGCTGTCCGGAAAAAACGTCAGTGTGGTTCCCATTTTTTTTTTTAAGTAGCGGTTTGCAAACAATCAAATAAAATCCAAGGGACAAAATGTTGCCAACACACTCGGGAATTTCCTGAGCTTTTCCCTCACACTCTCTAGCATTATCCATAAAAAATACCTAGGCACTCACATATAGATAAGAAAAATTAAAGATAAAAGTAAAAAAAATGATGTGACTAATTTATTTCTCTTTTAATTTTTTCTAATTGTGTGTGTGCACCAAAATGTTTTTCATTTAAGGTTGTGCCTATAGAAGAGTTACTCGTTTATGGGAAGGGAGGGTTTGAGATATCTAAGTCTATATCTTAATATATATATTTGATATTTTAAAGAAGTTTAAAGAACATCATTTTTTAAAATTTGTCAAAAAAAAACTTTTTAAAGTCTTCAGAATTCAAAAAAGAAAAATAAGTCCTCTCATCTCTTCCCCTTCTAAACCCTCCATCCAAACGTATCTTTAAAAATATTTCAATTTGGCACTGATTTGCTTTAGAAGAAAAGTATAGTCAAGTGCCTTTTACATAAATAACTTGTCAAATGCTCTGCTGGTCTTCTGTTCAGGATTCAGATGTTAATTTAATTTATCTTCAGAATCATTTGCTTCTGTGTAGCCTACTAATGATTATTGATTGAGCATCATAAATTGTTGGAGTTACAAAGTTTCATATGGTCACCTTGGAGAGTGGGTGAATGTCACGGTATAAGAATAAATAAATTTTACTTGAGGAGAAGTTCTTAAAAGTTGGCAGATGTTATTTTGCTCATTTCAACTCTTATAAGCACAAGTTTAGGTGAAAAATTAATAGTGTTAGAACCATTTATATATTTTTGCCTAAAAACATTCTTCTTAACATGGTATCAAAATTTTCAAGATCAATCATTCATGTTTCACTCAACAAATAGATTACCTAAGATAGTTAACATGTCTCAGCATTGCATCATAGTCTCTAATTTCTATAACCGTGTGATCAAGAGTTTTTAGTAGTTTCATTCAACAATAAGATTTTAAATAGTTAGTTAACAATAACAAAAATAAATAAAAAATAACCAATGGAGAGAAAGGGAAGGAAGAAAGACTGCAGATAAGAGTTAAAAAGGGGGAAAATCTCTATCATATATCCTCATCATTTCGAATCAAACTCTCCCTTGAGATAAAATTTACACTTAAATGAATAATAAGAGAGAAAATGAAATTCAATGAATTAAAAAAATAGTTGAGTAGGAGACCAGGAGTACACACATACAGAAAACATAGACATGTAGTTAATTTATTAGTTGATTATATCTTAAGTAATCATTTTCTTTATTTCATTTGGAATAGGTGAAACTTATGAATCCATCGATTTTTGCTGTTATTGTTAGTTGGTTGTCCGGCTTGCATGGAGTTGGTCAAGGTGCAACTACAAGAACGGCTACAGAAGGGATTATACAGCCAGTAATAGATGATAAACAATGTGGAAGGAAACTTAGTAATGCAAACTTCAAAGACTCTACTGCCTCCATGGTGTTCGCGACTGTATTTGCACTATTTTCAGTGATCCTAAACGCTGCCAAGCTTGCAAGACGAAACCAACAAAACAAATAAAGGTTAGAAACAAGCAAAAACAAACATGTATTTCATGCAGGAGATAAACTGGAGGGAAGTTTCATATGATTTGCGCCTAGTCTATCTCTCTACTTCTCATGGGCATTAAATAACCGGGACTCAGTCTTAGACACAAACAACTCTCATGATATGGTCATGTCAAATTTTCATATGAGAGGATCAAAATTGAGGGTCACAATGTGTATGTTTAACAACAAATCTTAACTCTTGAAGCAATATCCAAAGCTAATATTCATATCCCTGTAGCTTATTTAATGTAGAACAATAACAGAAATGAAAAAAGACTAATTGGTAGAAAGTTGGAACAGCTCTCTCTCTCCCCTTCGTAGAAATTTAAAATATGCAAGTAAAACATTGTTAATTTTCGTTTTTTAGCAGGCATGCTTGCAGAGGTAATCTGCCATAACAGACACACTAACACAAACAGGCGAACTAGTCCATTCAAGGTTGCTCCATGTCCCATCATTATAAGGAAAAGATTTGCGTTTATATATTGATTATCCCTTTCATAGAGGCTGACAGGATTGAAACCATGCTTAGCTTGGGGCAAACCATGCAATCTGGACAAGCATATTCTTTATCCCTGATGTCCTATATGAGTTTCAAGCGACGTTGGTTCACATACGATCTTAGAATAAGGTTGTGTGATAGACAAGAAGACTGCAGCAAAGAATGGTTAAAAATTAATGGTGCTGCAGTTTTGGCTTGGTGTTTGTCAGGGATCATGCGAGTCAGAAATCACAGGACGACTCTTTTGGGGCAGGATTGCTAGCTACTACAGAAGGGATTTATTTATTTGGAAGTTGAGCTACTGAGTTTGTTTGGAAAGTCATGAGTCTGTACCATATCCTTTGAATAGGAAATAAAGACTTTTCATCTAGTGAACCTTAACTAGGAGATATCAGTATGTAACTATGTATGCCTTTTGGTTTGATGAATGGGACTGAGGGTACATTCTTAGATCAACATAGTTTCAGATGTTTTAGTCATTGTTGCTATTTCTAGGGGTTCACCTCAGGCATGGATCAAAGATGATCTTGATATTCTTTTTAGCATGTTACTTTCGAATTATTCTAGTTAGAAATCTAATATTTGCATCATACTGTAAAACCATTTAAATTTTTACACGTGCAATAACTCGACTTCTTGTTAAGGTTTCGTATATTATTCAGTCATAAGAAGTAAGAACTAAAAGACAGAGCTGATGTAAACGGTAACCCAACTTCAGTATAATGCTAAGTTTTCAACAGGGAAGTCTAAAATCCAAATTGGATTGCGCCTATAGAATGAATTGGATTGAATTAACATAAAAAGCAGGATTAAGTTAGGCAAGCAGACTAAATAAGCAATATGTACATGTGAAATAGAAGGCAAAGAAAAACAATGGATTTACACTTACTTCAACATTTGGGATATGAGCTATCTTGTGCCAGTCACTGCCTGTATTTTGGTTACATCTCTCAACTAGCTCAGGACATCCATGTATCTTTAAATTCTGAAGGTTTTGAAGGCGATCCATATGTTGAGGTAGTGTCAAATTTGGACAGTCAGCAATGAGAAGCGTCTCGAGTGATGTTAGATCTACCAACCATTCTGGCAATGCCATTAAACTCGAACACTCTGAAATACCCAAGTATCTCAATGTTGTACCAGCTCTTCTAAGCCAACCAGGTAATGCTACCAAATTTGGTAATTTGTCAATTGAAACCCGTTCAAGTTTCAAGGAGTAGTTTTCATCCTCTTCTCCTTCATCCTCAAAACTAATCACCTCTGCACAAGCCTCGATGGTCAGTCTCTTTAAAGCAGTCAAGTACCTCAAATCATGTGGAAGGAAGACCAAATTATCACAATTCCACAAAACTAGAATTTGTAGATATTTCAAGTTTCCAATACCTATGAAAGACAGATCAGTGATTTTTGTGGTAATCCACAAAATTCTAAGGCTGATAAGATTCAGCAAATTTTTGGGAATATATGCAAGTGCTACACATCTACAGAGATTTAATACCTCTAGGCTATGAAGCATGCAAATGGAATCTGGGAGTTTTTCCAACCTCTGGCAATAGCTTAGATCAAGATACCTCAAATGCTTCATTTTGTTGAAACAATCCGGCAAGAACTGAAAATTAGAACCTTGAATATTCAACACCCTTATGTACTTGAACTTGTTGGAGATCCATTTGACAAACGGTTCGGTGATTGCAAGTTCCTTTTGAAATGTATGCCAGAATCCAATGGTTCGGATCTTACTCGGCATTTTACCAAAGGTAGGAACTCCTTCGCCGCTGTCTGAAAATGATAAATGCTGCACTTTTTCTTTTATATTTGTTGAATTAAATTTTACGACTGCCCTTTCACTTTGCATTGTGAACACGGCAAGGTCGTGAACAAGATCATGCATTTTGAAAAAGCTGATGCCTAGAAGTTCAAGTTCTTCAGAAATAAGACCGTCAATAACCAATTGTTCTTCAGCAGCACATTCAAAGAAAGACCTTGAAACTAGCTCCTGAATATAAAACTCCCCAAGATCTTCTGGTTCCTCATCTTCACTTTTGGTTTGTAGTAGTCCATGTGCCATCCAAAACGAAATCAGCTCCAAATTAGTATACTCATAACCCTTAGGAAAAATTGAACAATAAGAAAAACATTGTTTCAATCCAGATGACAAGTGATTATAGCTTAGTTTCAACGCAGCCAAAATGCCATCATCATCTTGAGGGTTCACTTTCCAAATTTCACTATCTCTTACTTTCTTCCACTCACTTTCACTAGGTCTTGCTCTGAGCAAGCACCCTAAACTTACCACTGCTAGGGGTAACCCTTTACACTTTCTAGCAATGTCCTTCCCAACTTCCACAAGCCTTGGGTTGTGTTTCGCCTCTCCTGCTGGAAATGCACACTTAGCAAAAAGCCGTAAACAATCTTCTTCTGGGAGATACCTCAAGCTGTGCTTATAAGCATTCCCCATTATCGAAGCAACCCTGTCACTACGAGTGGTCGTGATAATCTTATTCCCAAGTTTATCATCATCATCATGCATCCCCAGTAAAAGATTTTTCAATTCAAGCCATTCTCTATAATCTTCATTCCAAACATCATCTAGAACAAGCAAAAATTTCTTCCCCCATAACCTTTCGCGAAGCATATTTTGCAATTGATCAAAACTATACTTGTGAGCATCTATTTCCATTCCATGCATAGCTTTAAGAATCTCTAACACTAACCTCTTAACATCAAAAACATCAGAAACAAAAACCCACATACGCAAATCGAAAAGCTCAATCACCCTATCATCATTATAAACTAATTGAGCAAGTGTTGTCTTCCCCAACCCTCCAATTCCAATAATTGGAATAACATCAATCTCATCATCATCACTATTTAATGGTGGATCCATCAAAAACTTAATAATCTTTTCTTTCTCTCCATCTCTACCAATCACATGAGAAGGTCTAACATAAGAATGAGTCTCTCTTAAAACCCTAGTACTAGTACTTCCACCACTTCCACTTCCACTAGCGTGATTCTCTGATACTATTAAACCCAATTTCATCCTAAGAGAAGCAATCTGATCTATTCTAGTATTCATGTGTTTGATCTTATGAGCCATTTTAACACGAAATGTAAGAGGGTTAGTAGAAGATGAGAGAAAACGTTGTACCTTAGTGTTGAAGGTTCCATGTTTTTTGACAACATGTTTCCTTAAAGATTCAAATTCAATCTCATCAAATATGTCCCTAGCATCAAACAAAGCATCTTTGAGTTGTTGAAGCCATAGTGAAATGGAGTTGTTTTGTGTTTGTTTGTTTTCAGCATCAAGAATGAATGCATTGATGATGGTGAGAGTGTTTTGGAGATTGGTTACTTCATCTTGGAGACCCTTTGCCATTGAAATGTTGTGAAAAGCTGTTGTTAGTAGTTTGTCTAACATGTTTGTTAACAAACCTGAAACTGTTGAAGCCATGTTCTTGCTTTTCTGTAACTGTGTTTAAGGAATAAACAAAGTACGATAAGGTTCCAACTTCAGACATCAGAGATGAGATGGAGAAAAACATAAAATAATGTGAAAAAGATGATAAAGGGAGAAAGGTGCTATGTAGTGAAAAGCGTACCTATTTGAAAAAAGTTTTTTATTAACGTCTCTCTCGGTACTCTTTAGCTTTTTTTTTTTTTTTTTAACGTGTCCCCCTACTCTTTAAATATTTTAAAATAAACAATTATTCATTTGAGAAAGGTGCTTTATTAAGTTTAGGAGAATTAGTCATTTTAGTTCCTAAATGAAAAAGGAGTAAAGTGGCTAACGGAGTCTACAATTAGGGACTAAATTGACTAACGGAGTCTACATTCAGAGACTATTTTGCAATTTATCTGTATTCAAGGACTAAAGTGATGACTCCCTTTTTATTCAAGGACTAAAGTGATTAATCTTGTTTAAGTTTAATATTAAAATATTAAAATATAAAATTATTAATAGATGATCAATAAGTTCTATTAAAATATCCTAGAGAAATAGTTAAAAATATATATTTTATATTAAAAAGAAACATTTCCATTTTTAAAAAGTTGAATCCATTATTTTCCAACGCAATCCATTAGAATTTTGTTTTAATGATTCATTTTGCTTATAAAAAAATCCCTAAACTTGTTGTAAGGAAAAAAAAGGTAATGATATATGTACAACTTTTTGGTACAACTTCTATGACAACTTTGATTTTCTCTAATTTGATTGGTCAAAAATAATAGAGAGAGAAAAAGAAAGAGAGAGAATAAGAAGATAATGTGAGTATGAAAGAGAAAGTTGTCAAAAAGTTGTTAGAAAATAATTCTGCATATATCATTTCTAAAAAAAAAATCACTAAATAAACTTGTCAAATTAAAATTCCAAACATAGTGTAACAGTGATATGAAAGTGAATTTGTGCCGTGTGAACCACCAATCGATGTAACAGTGACATGAAAGTGAATTTGTACCGTGTGAACCAATCAACCAACCAGACTGCTTTCAGACATGAGTGTTTATTTCTCGTGGAATTGAATGAATTTCCAATTGATTGTCTCGTTACCACTAATCCAGTGGGAAAGCAATTAAGACCATTGAGAAACTAATGGTAGAATTTCTCAATAGTGTTTGGACCAAATCAATGGGAGGTATTCTTCCATGGTCACAAGATCAAATCAATAGTGTTTGGACACACACATAAAAAGATGGTTCTTAAAATATTCAATCATTTTTTTTTATCAATTTTCTCTTTACTATTAAAAAAATAAATCTTTGTGTGTGTGACCAAACACTTTTTATTTGGTCATGTGACCATATTAGAATTTCTCAATGGTATGGTGACATTACCAATCAAAGACTGACACGTGGCACAGAGTCATTAAAATAAAACAAAAAACAAAATAGCCATTTTAAGTGAAAAGAACCAAACGCGGCTCACAAACACGTTATCGCTCTTTTGCTTTCTCCCTTGCCACTTCAAAGCAAAACCGGCCACCACTAATTTTCGTCGCCGATCACTGCCAATGACCACCTCCGCCATGTCGTCGCCTCATAATCTGTCTTCTTAAAGTTTGTTTGTTTTTTCTTATCTTTTTTATTCATCTTTTGTAATGGTTATGGTAGTGAGAACAAACCAAAATCAAAATCAAGATTAAAATAGGGAATGACTACACTTGATTAAGGAAAGAAAACAAATCTTTTGAACCAATTTCAATTCATTAGGATTAGGTTTTAGGAGATTTAGGATTTTATTTTAGGATTGAAGTAGTTTAAACTTTTGAACCAATGCTCTGTTTTTTTAGTAGCAATACATATGCTCTGTTTAATAGCAATACATTAGGATTATATTATTATAAGAGATATAAATTTTTATTTTTTTTATGTCTTACTCTTACCTCTTTTATTTACTTGTTAGGTTCCTTCATTTGGGTAGTTTAATCAAACATGACATCTTCAA